>OCVV011239667.1_pt1 | contig 12816 bp, 15 predicted proteins | sample 1539721 | NCBI WGS metagenome assembly OCVV01 (sample SAMN02144230, study PRJEB22623) | gut metagenome | biome: sheep rumen | host: Ovis aries | place: New Zealand
TATCATGCCGCTGGCATTCTATCTGGACTTTGCAACTAAGCAGGAAGGACTAAGACGGTTCATAGACTCTAAAGGACTGTAGTCCCCAGGATAGCTTCCCTTTCCTGCCGGCCTCTTCCTCCTTCTGACAACAAAGGTAGGGATTTGGCCGTGATAAAGCAAATTCTTCACTGATATATTCTATCTGAGTGCAAAATTAGAGTCCCCTGATCCGCTTATGTAATATTACTCTTTTCTTATCAAGAAACATCTTTCATATAGGTGTCAAAGACATCCTTTCGATACTGCATTTCGGTGATTGCCTGGCTCTGTTGAATGACAACGTAAATAATTTTTGAATCAAAGACAATCCAAAGCATGGTTAGTGAAAGACAAACCTTTCCAACGAGAGTGATGTATTTAAAGATAACCTCGAATGTTTCCAAATAGCTGCTAAAATCCGAAAATGATCCCCAACAAAAACCCTTTTGGGGGATGGGGGTAAACAAAAACTGGAACATCTGCACAAGGGCATAGACATACAATCCATAAAAAATGAAACGAGGAATATAAAGACTATAGTTCAGTTTGCCTAAAACAAGGACAAAAGAAAAGGCTGAATAAAAACCAAGTATAATAGTAAGTAGCAATTGCAACTTGAAATATGACATCCCGAATAAAGAGAAAGAGTAAAACGTGGGAAGCAGAATCACACACCCAAAAATGACAATAAGGAATACAGCACATATTATACCACGTCCATTTCTTCGTTCATTAATCATGACTGTTGCGGAATTAAGAATAATAAATATTACAAACATAGCTGTACTCGACAGATAGTTGAAAATGTTATTATAACAATTTACAATCTGTTTGGTCAACTCACAACAATGGCTTACAAAATGAACATTATTAAGAATTACAAAGCAGAGGCTCCCGCTATAATAGACAAAAAAGACCGTCCATAACGCTATCCATGCATAATAAAACTGTTTCATGATTTCTTTAATAACGTCTAGAGAGTTGTTGACACTCTCCTCGTTTTGGTCACGCAGGTTACATTTTTCCATAATATATGAAGAAAGACGTTGCCCCATCATCTTAGTTACAAGTATTTTCTTCCGTATTCTGAAAACAACTAAAATGGTACAGCAGATTACAACCAATTGCATGGAGTTAATAAATATATCATTTTTCACAATATCGTAAAATGAATTTCCCGATCTTTTGTCAAAAAATGTAACGATTGCTGGTAATATGCCTATAAAGGTTGGAATGACGGCTGTAATAAAGATATTCACTTTCTCTGAATGCAGCCATTTTGACTCGTTTTCCATTCCAAAAACCTGATATAAAAGTGATTTAAAACTATGCTTTTTCATTTTCTCTTTATTTTATTTCCAAAAATGATCATTATTTGGTATAGCCATGTCCTCAATGCGAATAGGACTGATAGTAAAATGGTAGTTGTTTTCCGCATTTGCACAATACTGCTCATTGCACTCGAACAACTCCTCAATCTTGTCAACAACGCCACAATACATTTTGCTGGGAGGATTGTAATAACCAGAGCAACGCTCCACATATATCCTAGGATTACCTTTCCCAGTCTTTTCCGTACACACAACATTGTCGGCAAGCGCTCTCAGAATGTCTCTCGATTTGGCCTCCTTATCGCATAATATATACAAGGAGATATCATAATCCCTGCAAATATTCATGATAGCACTCAGGAAATCAGCATCGCCTTTCAGAAGAGGGAAACTATAGTCAAGAATCTGCAGATCATCGATAATAATCCGCTTGATATATCTACCCGCTGGTTTGTCAAATGCAAGCTTGATTCGCTGATGCAGCATATAGATAAACTCGTCACGTGTGATATACTCCGGATAGATATTCATCAAATGGAAATGTCTATAACAGTCTGCACAATGTGGTTTATAGCAGTTGTGTCGCATTCGGGCCGGACATGCCATACGCTTGTGGATCAAGTGCTTCTCCTTATTAAGAACCACAATCAACGTATCTTCATTATTCACTGCTGCACTAAAGGCGCTGCCAATGGTGAGATACCGCTTAAAGGTATTGCCACCTCCAATAATGGCTGTCACTAATCCCTCCTCATCATGATAACAGTTGTCTTTCTGTTTGCAGTCCTCCTTTTGTCCTGTAAGGAATATCTTTTTCAGTATATCATACGAAATGAGTTTGACATTATTTGACGGATGCAGTTCATTCATCATCACATCTGTAAACTTGCTTTTATTATTTATGAAATCTTCGTATGAATAATTATCATGATGATGGCGTGCATTCCGGTTAAGATACTGTGGAAATGTATCGTCTATGATATTCGATTGGGTATATATCAGTGAACGGTGATAGTTTTTCTTAATCTTGGAATACGTATGAATACTTGGGAACACCTCTATTCCGAAGTCACGCCTTTTATACTGATGCTCGCCTAATACTGAAGATTGGTGTGAGTTCTGTTTCATATTCAGGTAGTGTAGCACATATCCGTTTCGCGTCTTATTATACAAGTCAATAAGGATGTCAGAATCATTTGCAGGGATATTGGTTTCTTCATCAACAATCAGGATAGATATGGCTGCCATCTTTTTAAGCTTAGTAATCGTTTCCCTCATCTCGTCAAAAGTTTTTTCTTTCGTATTGTCCATTTCAACGGCTATCAGGACAGGAGCAACAATCTGATTCATCTCTTCAAGTGATAGGATTTCTGTATTTATCAGTTGTGTATGCAGAGCCCTGTATAAGAAAAGATTGACCTCATCTTTTTTATCTTTAGGCGTAAGGTATTCATTGATAGACTGATGCTTTCGTTTATAAACCATATTCGACAGATCAGCAATGTTATCAGCCGTTCGATAGTGCAAGGCCCTTGTCCGGTTATTATAGTACATCACACTCTCTGCTATCAGTTGATCTGGCATTGTCTTGATTTCCTGGATAGGCATCTTCGGGGAACCATTTGGCCAATTGTTATAATTAATAGTCTTGGTCTCAAAGAAGGTGTTCGTCAGTTTGCTTAAATCTGACTCACAGTATGATTTGTCGATAATCCTTCTGGTCATAGAATAGATACACGAAGAAATGAAAGTATCAATCATGAGGGTGTCGATGTCTATCTTCTTATGACAAGAGGTGACGAAATATGGCGTGACAGGTTTTGTAAATGGTGTATCCCGTTCCTTTTCACTAAGAGACAAGGCTATCCCATAGAGCAATTGCAGGCCAAAGAGCGTACTTTCACTGCCAGCTCCTCCCCGGATCACTATTGTAAAGGGCCTTTTAATGATATCTAGGCCACCATACAGCAGATTGTCCAACCCACAAATTCTTGTTGGGATTCTTTGCACTTCATTGTTTTCTACTATTTTTTCGTTCATCGTTCCTTTTGTTATTTTTTCGAAACACTTTCCAATTTATTAGGCAAAGATAGCAGAAAATATTCAACTTTGTATATCTTCAAGCGTTTCAAATCCACGGCAAAAGGTAAAAGATTGGCAGGCATCGGAAGCGTAGCGAATTGATTATGAGCGGCTTATATCCAAACAGCGAGCCCGAAAACTTGAAACGCTCCCCATCTTCGTCATAGCCTATCATATATACATAATCGTATAATTTCATACAAGAATTGGTGGCAAGAGTTGTTATGTCTCTTGCCACCGAGTGCGTTAAAGAATATTAGGGATACTATTTCCCAGCTTTCAATTGATAGATACTCTGGCCATCTTTCATTACCTTAATGATATACGGATCAGATGGAAGACCGTTGCTTAGATTGTAAACGGCAGAGATATTGATATGTCGTAATTATAATTTTATTCCTGCGGAGAAGTGGGATGAAGCACCTTGTACATCCTCAAGGTGTCTTTGTAACTAAGTGGTACTTCTGCAGGAGTAAAGTCACATTTGCTATAGAAACCTACAGCAGAATACTTTTTAGTTTTATAGGCTTCTACTGTTAAGAACTCACATTCAGGGTTGTCGCGCTGTGCTTTCTCTTCCACTTGACTGATGATATATTCGCCTATTCCCTGTTTTCTTTTTTCCTTTTTAACAGCCAAATAGGCGATTTCAATGGCCGGGAACTCTTTTTCTGCGAAGAAGTCCTTATTATCCAGGGCAATATTCGGTTTAGGAACAAATCCAGACCTCATATCATCTTTGTCATCATCATCTAAACTTAATGTATCTTCACCAAGTGATAGCATGGCCACTATTTCATCGCCTTGCTTGATTGTGTATGTGTCACACCCTGTTTTATTCAGATAGTCTTGAAGCTTATTGTGAATGAATTCATCCATCTCGTCAATTCCACAATAAAAATTTGAAAGAACTGATGCATCATCAATTCTTTCAAACACCAGGTTTATGTATTCCTCTTCCTTATTTCCAGATAGCATTGTACTTTCTTGAAATCTTTTCAGATCGACGAATACTTTCTTTTTCTGACTGATTCAAGTTACCTGTGCGGGCACGAACCAATGCTTCACGAAGCTCTTTCGCGAATTTTCCTGAAATTGGCTTGCGGGGTGATTCAATTCCTAACATAACATCAGCATTTGTTCTAATCGAGTGCAAAGTTACGAACTTTTTTCTTTATTTCCAAATTTTAAAAGGGAAAAATGAGTTAAGGATTCTTTAAACAAAAGAAATTCCATACTTTATTTAATTTGCTTATTTGTATAAAAGTCCGGTAGGAATCGGAAGCGTAGCAAATTGATTATGAATAACTTATAACCGAATGGCAAACTCGCAAACTTGAAACGCTTTCAGCCTTCATCTCTACCTGCTCTATATACACAATCGCATAATTTCATATAAATATTGGTGGCAAGAACAAAGACATCTCCATGTCCTCAATGATGGACGGTACAAAAATTCCCAAGATTTTCAATGAAAAATTCCCAAAATTTTCAATCAAGATTCCGTTTTGTGCGGCTTAGGGCTGTTATGAGAACTGGTAATTTGGGGGAGAATTCTTAAAATTCACTAATATAAAGTGAGCAGATATGGAGATATAAGATAGATTTCGTATTTTTGCAATCGTAATCATGTCTGCGTCTTAGGGCGGGACTGATGAAAGAGCATTTAGATGGAAGTTATCCCACTTCAAAATTTTCGGGAATAAACAAGCCGTGGGTAATGGACAGACAGATGCTCATGCCTGTGATATTGTCGATTGACATTTATCATATCGGGCGTGAGCGGTTGTTCATTATACGGCTTGGTCCCCGAAAAACCTTGAAGTGATAATGGCGACAAGCGCGCCTTTTTCTTTTCTATCTGTTCGGCAGTTATTCACTCTAAACAAACGGAAAGATGGATTTGAAAGTACTTGGCGAAAGACTTCGGATGATTCGGAAGCATTTGGGCATTAACCAGCAAGAGTTGGCTGATGCCACCAACCTGACGCAACCCGCCATATCTCGATTGGAAAAGGGCGATGAAGTCTATGCCTCCACGTTGTTGGCTGTGCTTTCTTTCTATCAGGATAAGATATGCTTAGACCGTCTCATTGCCACAGACCTTGATACTGGCCAAACCTTCCAATTGTATTCCAGCCGTCAGGAGACACGGCAAAGACTGAGCCTGAGCCTGGCAGAGATTACCAGCATGCTTGACCAGACAAAAGAACAAGTTGAAGCTCTGAGGAACGACCTCTGACGTATCGCTATTCTTCAGACAGTGGCCTCGTCCTGCTTCTGATGGAGCGAAGCCCCTCTGGCGAGAGTATCATGATGCGCTTCACTTCTTCATCGCTCTTTCCCATTTCCTTCAGAATCAGATAGAACAAATTGTGGGCGGAGAGTTTGGTAGCCCTCTTCACCTTTCTCAGCCGATTGAAACTCTGATAATGGGTGGCGGCATAATACTTGTTGAAATACTCTTCCTCTTTATAACTCCAGTTGAGAGTAGGCTTCCCCTCCAAAATCTGGTCATAAAGCATCTTACCCTCCTTCAATTTGGGTGCCTCCTCGTTTAGTAGCTTCTCTATGCTCCGGTTCAGCTTTTTGATGGCGGTCTCGGCATCCCTTGCCTCCTTTTCCAACTGATTGATCTTTTGAAGATTCTCATCCTTATTCGCTTCCAACTCCCTAATCTGGGCCAGCGCACCGTCCTTGCTAATTGTCAGTTGGTCGATTTCCGTCGTATAGGCATACAGTTGATCCTGATGCTCTCTTTGGCGGGCCTCTTCCTTCTTTTTGCGATAGAAAAGATAGAACGCCATTAACATCAGGACAATGGCAGAACCCAAGAGCAGCCTTTGTGTGTTTAAAAGTTTCTTGTCGGCCTCATGCATGGCTACTTCATGGTCAAAGCGCAGTTGTAGGTCTTTGATAGTGTCGTTTTTGAGTTTATTCAGGATGCTGTCCTTGATGTTGATAATCTCATCCACGTTCTTACTCACATCGTCGATATTTCCATGCTCGAGGTCGTAGGAGATGATGCTATGAATGAGGTTGATTTTATCGTATCGACTATTTTTAGTAAGGGCCTTTCTCCATAGTTCGTATGCCTTTTCCTTATTTCCTGCTGAATAATAGACATCGGCTAGATGCTCCAATATATCAGGTAACTCCTCATAAGTCAATGCTTTTTCAAAATATTCCTTGGCTTTCTCTGGATTCTTATCCTTATAAAGTAATCCCATATTCGTCAGAAACGCCATTTTGTCGAAGTCTTCTACGTATTTTATATAAGGTACAGTTTTCTCAATATAGTAAAATGCGCTATCATGCTGATTAAGATTTGCAAAAGCGAAGCTAATGAAATTATAAGAATAGGCCATCCAATTATTATTATGAACTTTTTGAGCTATACATAAGGCCTTTTTGGCATATTGCAATTGAAGAAGATCATTCTCACACAGCCCATTGAGATAAGCCAAAGACTCCACAATCTTAAACTGAAGACGGGCATCATCGGTTTTCATTGCAAAATGCTCAGCCTTCTTCCCGTATAATATGGCTTGAGGATAATTATTGTTGATTTTCTCTGCTTGCACAGACTTATAATAATAGGCATCAGCAAGCTTTTGATCATTTCCCATCTTACCATAATATGATATAGCCTGATTAAGCAATGAATCAGATGGCGTTAAACGATTATTAATTAGACTTAACTTCGTTGCCAATAGGCAATAATGGGCCTGTTCTTCAGACGTCATATCAGCTTCGTTGAGGCTTTTATGAATGATACAGGCTGAATCAAATTGCTCCTTGGCTATTAAGGAGTCGATCTGATTCAACTTTTCTGTTACTCTCGTGCCGTTGCAGCCTGCCAGCATGGGCAAAATGGCAAATAGATAAATAATCTTTTTCACGTTCATGCTGCAAAGGTAAGCATTTTTTATTAGGAATTTGCATAAAATTGAGTCTTTCTTCGCTTTTCCATGAAGTTGAAACGCCAAGATATTCATTTTATCCATAAAATACCGTTTCGTATAGAACGATTTTTATCTCTAATTTAAGATATTCGTCTCTGTTTCAATTAAATAAGCCAAAAGATGTTGAAACGCATGTTTTGCTTGAAATATACAGATTATAACTATATTTGCAGCGTCATTTAAAACTCAAACAACATGAAAAAGTTAGTATTATTATTGTTAGCGGGGTTACTATTGGCCCCATCAGAGATGTTTGCAGACAAGTATAACAGCAAAAGAGTTGTACCTGCATCTCACATTGTCAGAAATCCAGAACAGCTTTTATTTGACTTGTATTTGGATGAGAACACGGGCGATTTGGTCATCACTCCCAACTATGCCGTCACGGGCCTGAACATCACCATCACGGGAAACGGCGTGACGTATCTCGACACCACCGTTGCTTTGACTGCCGGGCAGAGTTACACCGACAGCCTGGCGGGTTACAGCATTGGTACGTACATCCTGACCTTGTCAACGGCAGACGGCGTGGTTGATCAATATGTAATCACTGTCGAGCCTGACTAATTGCCCGGAAAAGACGGGTCACCCTACTGGTGAACCTGATTCACCCAGACTATTATGGGGCATACGATGAGATGATCAGGAATCTCACCCCGTTGTTACTTATCCCTCAACAGAACCCTCGGCTGGTCGAGCGGCTGGATTTCCGGCCCGACTTGCCGAGGGGTTCCCGAAAACTTATCTATAAGGAGATAGCCCGGCTGTTGCAGTCGGGCTTTTCTGTGCTTGCACGTGGCCATGTGGCTGATGATCTCTTTTGGTGGCTTGCCGATGAAAAACACAGCAATTTCGGCGTTAAATTCCAGTCCATCAAACGCCTTGTATATCAAGAACTTAGCGATGGAATTTAACATCTGTTTGGTGATGCTTCTGAGCGTTAAATGCTTGCAGACCGACATGGTTTGCTGTAACTTTGCATTCGTCGCGACAAACTATTGAATAAGTAATGGAAATTAAAAACCGAACAATTATGTCAAAACAAACATCACGCATCTTCAAGGAGATGCCTTTGATTGAGAAGCTGCTGCACCAGAGCATCAGCGACTACGACCCGACACAGGACGACGCCATCAACGAGGCGATGAAGGAACTGCTGCACAGGGAGGTGCCGGACAGGGCAGACAGTTTCGTGACCACGCTCTATGCGATCATCCAGGACATGACGTTTAGCGACTGGCAGGACTTCTGGCTCGACATGGGAATCAGGGTCTACGACGCCGAAGGGGAGTGGGAATTGTTGCCAACCACAGATTGCACAGATGACACAGATTATGATGAAGACGACAACGAATTAAACGAATTTCACGAATTTAAGAGATGGTGAACCAGGGGATGGGAGAGTTGATTGCTGAGGAGCTGGCGAAGGCGGGGACGGACCCGGAACTGATCGCGAAACTGAAGAAGGACAGAATCACGGCGGACAAGGAACTGCCCCCGATGGAGTTTCTGCTGAAGTTGTTCGATGTGCCCTGTTGTCCGAGAGGGGAGCTGGTGGCGTTTACGGGCAAGGCGAAGTCGGGCAAGACGTTCGTCATGTCGATGATGATGGCAGCAGCGTCGGCGGCAGAGGCACTGGCCTTCAGAAGGACGACCTTCGAGCCATTGCAGGTGCTGTGGATAGACACTGAGCAGAGCGACCAGAGTACGCAGGATATACTCAGGAATAGGTTGGTGCCGATGGTAGTCTCTTCTCCCCCTGAGTCAGGGGGAGCCAGAGGGGGTCTGAACGAGCGCACAGATTCCCTTGTTCAGACCACCCCGCCTGCCGGCACCCCTCCTAACTCAGGAGGGGAAAACATTACCACCTTCCCGGAATATCTGTATGATATTTTCAATGTACGGACGGAGTCGTGGCAGGAGCGTATGCCGCTGCTGATGGCGGCTATAGACTTGTGCCGCCCAGACCTGGTGGTCCTCGACGGCGTGCGTGACCTGGTCGACGACATCAACAACGGACAACTGGCTCACGACGTCACCGAACGGCTGATGCGGGTGGCACAGCAGGCCCGCTGCTGCATCGTCTGCGTGATCCACCAAAACAAGGCCGCTGAGGACCGTACCTTGCGCGGCTCGATCGGCACGGAACTGACCAACAAGGCCTTCGAGGTGTACGAGTGCGAGAAGATGATGCCCTCCAGGACGTTCGTCCTCACGCAGAAGCTCACCCGAAAGTATGACATCACGGACTCGCTCTACTTCACCGTCGATGACCGCGGCCTGCCGCATCAGGTGGGGGCACCGATGGCAGGAGAGGTTAAGACGGTAGTCACCGTAGAGGTCATTGCCCGGCAGACAGGTCTCAAAGCCAAGTATCTCGTTGTTCATGAAGGCGGTTCCTGGGAGGTTAACTACCAACAGCTCTTCCGTGATGCACTGGTCGGACGGGGAGAGTTGTGCGGCGGCGAACTGCGTGACCGTGTGATGGGCCTGTGCGGCATGAAGAGTGCCTTTCAGTACAGCGAACTGCTCGAAAAAGCCAAGGCCGATGGCATCCTCTGCATGCGGAAGACGGGGAAGAGGCACTACTATTGGCTGGCGGCGCCTGACTGATGGCTCTGTCCCCTCTATACTAAGCCCCCTTTATAGGGGGCCATAGTAGAGGGGGGAGTTATCAGTCTGGGACTTACGACTGTCATATATAAGCCACAGATTACACAGATTATCATGATGGAACTGATTAACACAGATTTGGAAAGTTATTATGAACACGGATTATATGGATTATACGGATACTCTGCTCAGACCACCCCTAGCCCCTCCTACTCAGGAGGGGAAACAGCCGTTCTGGGAGGCGTGGATTAGTACGGAGAGCGTGTTTTGCCAAGCGGTGGTTAAGTGCGGCTATCTCACGGAGGAACAGATGCTAAGGGCGGCTGAGCGGTACAGGCTCGGCAAGAGCCGCGACGGCGGCGTGATCTTCTGGCAGATCGATGAGATGGGCCGTACCAGAGACGGGAAGATCATGTACTACCGGGAGGACTGCCACCGCGACAAGTCGCGCCATCCCTCGTGGGCCTCGGCCAGGCTCAAGGCGTATTACGGCTACGACGGTGACCTGCCCGTCGACCGCTGCCTCTTCGGGTTACATCTCTTAGGGGTGGTGGGCGGGGCGGTCTGTGTGGTGGAGGCGGAGAAGACGGCGGTGATTATGTCCGAGGTCTATCCGCAGTATGTCTGGATGGCGGCGGGAGGACTGAGCGCGCTGTCAGCAGAGAAGTTCCGCCCGCTACGGGACCACAAGGTCGTGCTGTTTCCCGACACAGACCCCGACGGCACGACGTATGCCTGCTGGAAGGCCATCGCCGGAGAGGCCTCCCGCAGTTTCCTCTCACCAATTTACGTCAGTCCGCTGCTCGAGCGACATGCTACGCCGGAGCAGAAGGCGGCGAAGATCGACCTCGTCGATTTCCTATTTGAGCCACAGATTACACAGATTTCACAGACTATTTAAATTCTTAAAGAATGACAGAAAAAGCACTGAGAGAACTATTACAGTTGTTTAACCAGCCGGGGGAGCCGGTGAAGCCGTTCGAGATACGCTCCTACGGCAAGTCGGAGCTGGCCATGCTCTACTTCCCCAATGCCAAGACGAAAAAAGGGGCCCTGAACAATCTCAACTATTGGATCGACTACAACGGCGAACTGCGAGAGAAACTGCGTGCCCTGAAGTCGCCGCCCAACGCCCATCGCTACACTCGGCGCGAGGTGGAACTCATCGTCGAATACCTCTGCGAGCCATAATGACCCCAAAGCGCACAAGAGTACACCAAAAGTAACAGCCGGTTTTTCAGAATGTCGTACCTTTGCATTGTCAAAGCAAGGTCGGACGAGGCCTCGAGAAACTACGCCACTTTCTCCCAGAATAATCCGTTTATTCCCCCGGAAAAAGCCGTTCTTTCTTCCCGACTGCACCGCGACACGAGAATTATCAATTATCCATTATCAATTATCAATTTTAAATTAAAAATTTAAGAAATGGCAAGAGAACGAATTACCTTTCCTGTGAACCTCCGTCAGAACACCAATGACGACAGCACTGCCTTCGGCAAGTGGTTCCCCGTACCCTCCACCAGCGAACCCATGTCGCTCAAGGGCTTTGCCAAGCACCTCGCCGAGCACGGCAAGCTCGCCTCTTACGACATGCTCGTGCTGGTGCTCCAGAACGTCGTCGGCTGTATGAAGGAGCTTATCCTCCAAGGTCAGTCGGTGAAGCTCGACGGCCTGGGCACCTTCCGTCCCACCATCGAAGGCCAGGGCAGCGCCACCATCGACGAGGCGGTCAGCCTGGGCACCAATGTGATCATCAAGGGCATCCACCTGCGTTTCAGTCCTGAGAACGCCAAGGGTGAGAAGCTCACCAGCCGGGCCCTGAAGGATGCCTGTGCCTTCGAGTTCAAGGATGTCCTCATCCGCAAGGAGAAGACGGTCGATGGAAAGAAGAAGGTCTACTTCGAGAAGATCGCCGTCTCCGACTACGCCCTCTCCCAGACCGAGACCACGCCTGGAGGAGAAGGATAAGTTTTAGCAGGGCTTCGGCCCTGTTTACCCTCTGTTCTTTTCTTCGGCGCGAAGAAAAGAACTAAAAGAAGCATCCACCTAACCCAAGCCCTTCCCTATATGGAAGGGATGTAACTGACTCCGGCGGCATACGCCGTCCTACATCAGCTTTTTGGTATGGCTCTCAAGCCTGTGCCCCTTCGGGGTTCGCCATGATTGTCTACACCTCACCCTCTGTCCCTCCCCTGGTAGGGAAGGGATGGCTGCGCACAAAGAATGCGCCAGCCGATAAAAAACACAAGCCGTGTCCCGGCTTACTTAAGAGGAGGAAAATCGACGGCGCGCTGCGATTTTACGTGTTGCATCCCCTCCATATAGGGAGGGGCCTTGGGGAGGGTGGATGTCTCTTTGCTACTTTCTCTGTCGCCAGAGAAAGTTAGGATTACCAGCAGGGCGCAACCCTGCAAAATATATTGCATAATTTTAAAAATTTACTTTTATGAAACGAGAAACGATTAATAAAATTGCGAATTTTATCCTGACGGTCATTACCGCCTTCGTATCAACCTTCCTCATGCAGAGCTGCATGAATCTGTAACCACGATCTATTCGTGGTCCAAATTATGGTTATTATACAAATTCGTTTCTAAAAAATGAGAAGAATAGATTTGATCGTAATTCACTGCACGGCGAGCAGACCGGACCAGCACCTGACGCTGGGGATGCTCGACCAGATGCACCAGGCCCGCGGCTGGAAATGCTGCGGCTACCACTACTACATCACCCGCGACGGACAGTTGCACTTCGGCCGCCCCGAAGAGATGGTCGGCGCCCATGCCCGCCACTACAACGCCCAC
>OCVV011357914.1_pt1 | contig 12816 bp, 10 predicted proteins | sample 1539721 | NCBI WGS metagenome assembly OCVV01 (sample SAMN02144230, study PRJEB22623) | gut metagenome | biome: sheep rumen | host: Ovis aries | place: New Zealand
CGCTTAATCCTGATCGGTGAAATAGTAACCAACTCCCCATTTGGTGAAGATGAATTCAGGCTTCGAGGTGTCCCTTTCAATCTTTTCCCTCAGGCGGCGGATATGCACATCCACCGTGCGGGCGTCACCGGCGTAATCGTATTTCCATACGGATTCAAGCATCTGTTCCCGGCTGAACACGGTCCCGCGGTTGGTCACAAACATCTGCAGCAGGTCAAATTCCTTGGCGGTCAGCTTGACGTCCTTCCCGCCCAGCGTAACGCTGCGCTTCACCAGGTTGATTTCCATATCGTGCACCCGGATCACCCGGTGCTCCTGCTGCTGCAGGTTCCCGGAAACCCGGCGGAGGATGGTCTTGATCCTGGCCTTGACCTCCAGGATGTTGAAGGGCTTGGTCATATAGTCATCCGCCCCGTACTCCAGGCCCAGGATCTTGTCCATGTCCTCGCCCTTGGCGGTCAGCATGATGATCGGGATATCGCTGCGTTCGCGGATCCGCTGGCACACGGAAATCCCGTCCAGCTTCGGCAGCATCACATCCAGGAGAATCAGGTCGAAATTGCCGGTTTCGAACATGGACAGCGCTTCTTCTCCGTCCATGGCGGTTTCCGTCTCGTATCCTTCCTGCTCGAGGGTATACTTCAAACCCTTCAGGATCAAAGGCTCGTCGTCAACCAAGAGGATCCGCTTTCCCACCGATAACACCCTTTCCGGTCTGAACTCCGGACGAATCCAGGATTCAGCTGCACATGATCGGTAAGATTTTATCTTATTTATGCCAAAAATGCAAGAGTTTGTTACAATTCTCCTACATTCCTGTTTCACGAACGGCCCGATCCCCGGCCCATACCATTCCCGCGCCAATCAGCAGATATGCGGCTGAAGCGATGGTTTCCGCGTTTTCAAGGGCCCATTCCCAGCCTTCCTCAAACAGGAATTCAATCTTGTTGTCCCGGTAAAACTGGAAGAAAACGCTGGCCCCCGCCAGCAGGAGCACCGCCGCCAGCGGCAGCCATTTCCGCCCCCGGATGCACCTGGGAACCACGATACCCAGCAGCAGCACCGCGCAGAGCACCTGCTCCAGGCTTACGAAGCTGGTCATGAAGCTGCGGATGTAGGGATACTGCAGCAGGGTTTCAAATCCCATCTGCGCCCCCAGCAGCCATACCGCCGTGCGGATGAACACATTTCCGTCCCGGACCTGCTTCGTCCGCAGGGCGGGTATCAGGCAGACCAGCGCCCAGGCGGCCTCCAGCACAAAAACGCTCAGGCTCGCCCCGCCCCAGCCGTCCCCGATGGCCAGGGGAAAGAACTTGAGCCAGTCCGCTTCCACTTCGTTGCCCACGCCGATGGTCTCCATGCCGGCCTCCGCCAGCCGGGCCAGGCACAGGAATACGCATCCCGGCGCCGCGAACAGATCCAGGGCTTTTTTTGCCCTGAAGCCGCTCAGCCGCGCCCCCAGCGCCACCCCCGCTGTGATCCCCAGGGCGCCGCCCACGAAGGACAGCTTCTCCGGCAGCAGCTCCGTAATCTCGTCAAAGTAGCCTTCCGTCAGGTTCGCCCCCAGGTCATGCAGCAGGTATCCCAGCTTGGCCAGCAGGAGCGCCAGCACGGATCCGGCCGCCGCCGCAATCAGCGCCGCGCGCACCGGAAGGCTGTTCTTCTTCAGGCGGAGAGCATACCAGACCATTCCCGCCGCCAGTCCCGCCGCCAGCATGCACACCGCGAAAACCGGGCTGTTCGTCAGCGTCATCGTTTTCTCCTCCAGTTCATTCCTGTATGATTGTTCCCATATTGTTCAAACGGCCCGGTTTCCTGCGCGGAAACCGGACCGTCTGATTATATGCTTCCATTATATCCCTGTCAAACCGGGGAAAGGCGTCGGGTCATGCGGGCCGCTTCGATGCGCCGGCAAGATCCTCCCCGTGGAAGAACTTCTTCATCGGCGCGTAAACCAGCGCGGCGATCACTTCGGTGATCACAAGCTCCGCCAGCATGTACCAGCCGTTGTAAAGCAGGGAATAGATCCACGGGCTGGTCATGGTCATGTTCATGAAGGTTTCCGGCATCCATCCGCCCCAGATCCATACGCCGGTGATGTAGTGGCACAGGAAGCGGGCGCAGAAGGTCACCGCAATGCCGACCATCACCGCCGCGCGGGTCTTGCCGAAAGGCTTCTCCATCATGCCGGAAAATCCCAGCACCGTATAGGCAACCACATAATCCAGGAAGATAACGCCCAGCGCCGTCCAGAAGGTGGTCGCGTATCCCACATTGTCCAGTCCCAGCATCAGCTGGATCAGGCTGTAAACGAAGGCGGTCAGCACGCCCCATTTCCAGCCCCAGCGATGGCTGATCAGGATGAGGGGCAGCATGCTTGCGATCGTAACGCCGCCGCCGAAGGGCAGGTCGATCTTCAGGATGCTCAGCACGGTCGCGATGGCAACCATGAGGGCGCTTTCCACCAGTTTCCGGGTCATTTTGCTCTGTGTGTTCATGTTCGGTTCACTCTCCTTAAAACTTGTCGTTTCCGCCCATACAAAAACCCACATGCAGGAAAAGCATGTGGGGAAACGACATCGCCGCTTCCCTACGGTAGGATGACCTACACAGGTTCCAAGGGTCGGGACCGCAGCCCCTCTCAGCCTCCTCAGAGACACCCCCAGCGTCTTTGTTCCGACGGAACGCGCACATTATATCACTTTCCGCCCGCCTGTCAACCTCCCATCCCCTCCGAATCCGATTGTTTTTTCCATGTTCAGCTTCTTGACGCGGAAAGCGGACGGTACTATGATTGCGGTGCAATGAAGGAGAACCAGTAGGAAAGACATTCGTCCTGTCCAGAGAGCCGCCGGCCGGTGCGAGGCGGCCGGGCGGTCTGTCCGAATTACCCTCCGGAGCAGCAATCCCAACCCCTCCCCGGGAAGTAGGAACGCCGGGTGCGCCCGTTAAAGCGCTGCGGATATGAAAGTATCCTGAGGCTGCCTTTCGGCAGTAAAAATGAGGTGGTACCGCGAGTGAATTCGCCCTCTGTGTTCTGTGTGAACACAGGGGCTTTTTTTCATAGCCCGCGGACCCGGAAAGAAGGTTGTCTATGTCATTCGGTGAACTCGCGCTCAAAATCGGCATGCTCCTGGTCTTCTTCGGTATCATGATCTACGTGGGCTTCTACTGCCGCAGGCATTCCACCGATGTCAACGGCTTTGTCCTCGGCGGCCGCAACGTGGGCCCCTGGCTCACCGCCTTTGCCTACGGCACTTCCTATTTCTCCGCCGTCATTTTCGTCGGCTATGCCGGCCAGTTCGGCTGGAAGTTCGGCCTCGCCGCCACCTGGGTGGGCATCGGCAACGCCATCATCGGATCCCTCATGGCGTGGGTGATCCTCGGCCGGCGCACCCGGATCATGACCCAGCGTCTCTCCAGCGCAACCATGCCGGACTTCTTCGGCAAGCGCTTCTCCGCGCCGTCCCTGAAGATCGCCGCCTCCGTTATCATCTTCATCTTCATGATCCCCTACACCGCCTCCCTGTACAACGGCCTGAGCCGTCTCTTCGGCATGGCGTTCAATATTGACTATTCCGTCTGCGTCATCGCCATGGCCGCCCTCACCGCTGTGTATGTCATCGTGGGCGGATATATGGCCACCGCCGTCAACGACTTCATCCAGGGGCTGATCATGCTGGTGGGCATCGTTGCCGTCATCGGCGCGGTCCTCGGCAGCAAGGGCGGCTTCATGGCTTCCCTGAACGGCCTGGCCCAGGTGCAGGACGCAACGATTCCCAACGGTACCGTCCCCGGCATCTTCAATTCCTTCTTCGGGCCGGATCCCCTGAGCCTGCTGGGCGTGGTGCTGCTCACCTCCCTGGGCACCTGGGGCCTGCCCCAGATGATCGGCAAGTTCTACGCCATCAAGAGTGAGGGCGCCATCCACAAGGGCACCGTCATCTCCACCGTCTTCGCCATGGTCGTGGCCGGCGGATGCTATTTCCTGGGCGGTTTCGGCCGCCTCTTCTCCGCGGAAATCGGGGTCACCGAAGCCGGCACTCCCGCAGGCGGCTATGACGCGGTGGTTCCCGCCATGCTGTCCGGGCTGACGCCTTTCCTGCTGGCGGTGGTGATCATCCTGGTGCTCAGCGCCTCCATGTCCACCCTTTCCTCCCTGGTGCTGACCTCCTCCTCCACCATGACCCTGGACCTGCTGAAGGGCCATGTCATCAAGGAGATGGACGAGAAAAAGCAGCTCCTCGTCATGCGGCTGCTGATCCTGGTCTTCATCGTGATTTCCGCTGCCCTGGCGATTTTCCAGGCCAGGTCTTCCGTTGCCTTCATCGCCCAGGCCATGGGCATCAGCTGGGGCGCCATGGCCGGCGCCTTCCTGGCTCCCTTCCTCTACGGCCTGTACTGGAAGCGCACCACCAGGAACGCCTGCTGGGCCTCCATGATCTTCTCCGTGATCTTCATGACCCTGGATATGCTGAGCAACCTGAAGATCCTGAACCTGAACCTGGGGCTCCTCCAGTCCCCCATCAACGCCGGCGCCTTCTGCATGATCGTCGGGCTGATCCTGGTGCCCCTGGTCAGCATCCTCACCAAGGCCCCCGACAAAGCGATGGTGGACGATATCTTCAGCAGCTACGAACGCAAGGTCACCGTAAAGGCGAAGACCTCCATCGAAGCGGAGGAAAACTGATCCTCCCTTCAGGAAAGGCCCCCGGAGTTTTCTCCGGAGGCCTTCTTTTTATTTCCGCAGGTTCAGGATCCGAACACCGTGCCGGTGATCTTCACCGCGTCCCGCACGTCCTTCCCGTAATAGTCCGCGCCGATGGACCGGGCGTACTCCTCCGTCACCACGGCTCCGCCCACCATCACCTTTGGCGGATCCGGCAGCTCCTTCAGCCGCTTCACGGTTTCCGCCATGGCCGGCAGGGTGGTGGTCATCAGCGCGCTGAGCCCCACCAGCCGGACCCCCGTTTTCCGGGCTTCCTCCACCACGGTTTCCGGGGAAACGTCCTTTCCCAGGTCCTTCACCCGGTATCCGTAGTTCTCCAGCACCGTAATCACGATGTTCTTGCCGATGTCGTGGATATCCCCCTGCACGGTGGCCATGATCAAGCGTCCCCGGTCCGTTCCCTTTTCCCCTTTTTTCAGCAGGGATCCCCGGATCTCCTCAAAGGCCGCCTGCGCTGCCTGGGCCGCGGAAAGCAGCTGGGGCAGGAACACCTTCCCCTGCTCATACTTTTCCCCGGTTTCCTCCAGCGCGGGAATCAGCTCCTGCTCCACCAGCTCCATTTCCTTCCGGGTGGCCAGTGCCTCCGCGGTCAGGCGTCCCGCTTCCTTCCGGAGTCCCCGGCGGATGGCCTCTCCCAGGGTCATCTCCGCCGGCGCTGTCTTTTTCTCCGCGGCTCCGTTTTCATTCGTTTCCCCCGCGAACCGCTCCACATATGCCCGGCACTCCGCGTCCTCCCCGCTCAGGGCCCTCCGGGCGGCGATCATGTCCATGATTTCCTTCTGGTTCGGATTCACAATGGGCATGGTAAGCCCGGCCTCCAGGGCGCTGCACAGGAACGCCTGGGTCACCAGCAGCCGGTTCGGCAGGCCGAAGGAGATATTGCTGACCCCCAGCACCGTTTTCAGCCCCAGCTTTTCCGTCACCAGGCGCACCGCCTTCAGCGTCTCCGCGGCCTGCTCCTGCTGGGCGGATACCGTCAGCGTCAGGCAGTCGATCCACACGTCCTCCCGGGGAATGCCCGCTTCCAGCGCCCGGTTCAGGATTTTTTCCGCAATGGCAAACCGCTTTTCCGCGGTGTCCGGAATCCCGTTCTCATCCAGCGTCAGGCCCACCACCGCCGCGCCGTATTTTTTCACCAGCGGCAGCACGGTCCGGAGGCTCTCCTCCTTGCCGTTCACAGAGTTCACCGCCGCCTTGCCGCTGTAAACCCGCAGCGCCGCCTCCAGCGCCGCCGGGTCCGTGGTGTCCAGCTGCAGGGGAAGGTCCACCGCCGCCTGGATCGCCCGTACCGCCCGGGGCAGCATCGTCACCTCGTCCACCCCGGGATACCCGACGTTCACGTCCAGGATGTCCGCTCCCGCGTCCGCCTGCCGGATCGCCATTTCCACCAGGTAGTCCAGGTCTTCCTCCAGCAGCGCCTGCTGCATCCGTTTCTTTCCGGTGGGGTTGATCCGCTCCCCGATCACCCGGATTCCGTCCGTCCGAACGCACACCGGCCCCGTGCAGACCGCGCCGCCGATCTCCGGCCGCCCTGCCGCGGGATATTCCCTGCCTGCCAGCGCCCGGATGAAGGAAGGATCCGTTCCGCAGCATCCCCCCAGGATTTCCGCGCCGGCGGCCGCCAGCGCCTCCATGGCCCGGGCGAAGGCTTCCGCGTCCACGCCGTATTTCCCCGTAACCGGGTCCGGAAGCCCGGCGTTGGGCTTCGCGATCACCGGAAGGCGCGTGTTCCTCCGGATTTCCTGCACGATGGGAACCATTTCCGCCGGCCCCAGGGAACAGTTGACCCCTACCGCGTCCGCCCCGAGTCCCTCCAGGGTGCGCGCCATGGAGGCCGGGGTGCATCCCGTGAAGGTGCGCCCTGTTTCATCAAAGCTCATGGTCACCATCACCGGTAGGTCCGTTTCCTCTTTGGCGGCCAGCAGCGCTGCCCGGGTTTCCGTCAGGTCGCTCATGGTTTCAATGACGACCAGGTCAGCTCCCGCGTCTTTCCCGGCCCGCATAACCTCCCGGTACAGCTCCACCGCGTCCTCAAAGGGCAGGGAGCCCAGCGGCTCCACCATCACCCCCAGCGGGCCCGCGTCCAGGGCTGCCAGGGCGCCGGTTTCCGCGGCGCACTCCCGGGCAATCCGGATCCCGGCGGAAACCACTTCCCTTACGGTGTATCCCGTATGCTTCAGCTTCAGGCCGTTGGCCCCGAAGGTGTTTGCGTAAACCGCCCGGCTTCCCGAGCGCAGGTAGGCCCGGTGCACGGCGGCCACCTTCTCCGGGTCTGTGATATTCAGCGTTTCCGGAATGGTGCCCGGTTTCATGCCGCCTGCCTGCAGCATGGTTCCCATGGCGCCGTCCAGCAGGGTCGGCAGTTTAAATCCCACAGAATTTTCCTCCTCTCCGATACGCGCAGTCTTCCCGCAGCCCGCAAAAGCCGCAGCCCCGGATCTTCGCTCCCTGGGGCCGGTCCGAAAGGCCGATCACCGCCGTCACGGATTTGCAGGGCAGCAGCAGGAAGCTTTCGTTGGCGGTGACGCCGAGTCTCCTCTCCGCGTCCAGCGCCCGCAGGAAATCCGCCTGCAGGCTCAGGGGAAGGTCCCCGTATCCCGGGCTGAACCGGTCCGTCCGGTATAAGTCCGGAAACCGGCGGCTGATCTCCTCCTCCGCCGCGTCGCACACCGCTTCCGTCCAGGCGCTGCCGCAGGCGTCCATCACGGCCGCCCGCGCCATGTCCCGGGCCTCCCATTCCTGCTCCAGCCGGTCAAACCCCGCGCCCAGGGTGCACACCGCCAGCACCGCTGTTTCGCATTGCTCCAGCATGTTTTCCGCCAGCCGCCCCGGAAGCCGGATGCCGGCCTCCGGCAGCAGGATCTCCCCGTCCCCGCGCTCCGTGCGGAAAGCCCTCCACAGGAACCTGGGCCGCAGCCTGCTCTCCAGCAGCGCCGCGGCTTCCTCCGCCATCTGCCGGGTTTCTCCCCCTGCCCCGGCCGCGCCGAGATACCGCAGGGCCTCCTCCACCGGAACCCTCATCTGCTCACCGCCTTACCGCAGGATCGCGGAAAGGTTCTTCATGATTCCTTCCGCCACCTCGGGCTTGTTCATGGTGTAAACATGGATATGCCGGATCCCGTTGGCGATCAGGTCGATAATCTGTTCCGTGGCGTAGATGATTCCGGCCTGCTTCATGGCCTCCGGGCTGTCCCCGAAGCAGTCCACGATGGCGCGGAACCGCTGGGGAACGTCCGTTCCGGACATGGCAACGCTCCGCTGCAGCTGCCGGGGACTGGTGATGGGCATGATCCCGGCAATCACCGGAACCAGGATTCCCGCCTCCCGGGCCCGGTACAGGAAATTGTAAAAGATATCGTTGTTGAAGAACATCTGGGTGGTCAGGAAATCCAGCCCGGCGTCCGTCTTTTCCTTCAGGTGCCGCAGGTCCTCGGCCTTGTTCCGGCTTTCGATGTGCCCTTCCGGATAGCAGGCCCCGCCGATGCAGAAATCCCCGTTCTCCCGGATATCCCGGATCAGCTCCACCGCATAGCGGTAGTCCTCCGAAATCTTTCCATCCTTCGGCAGGTCTCCCCGGAGGGCAAGGATGTTCTCGATCCCGTTTTCCCGGTACAGCTCCAGCATTTTCATCACATGCGCCCGGTCGGAGGATACGCATGTCAGGTGCGCCAGGGTCGGAACCCCCAGCGTGTTCTGGATGTCCGCCGCGATCCCCGTGGTGAACTCCCCGGTTCCGCCTCCGGCCCCGTAGGTCACGCTCATGAAATCCGGACGCAGCCGGGCGATCTCCCGGGCCGTTGCAGCGGTTTCGCTGTATTTTTCGGAAGTTTTCGGCGGGAACACCTCCAGGGAGAAGGTGACTCCGTCCCGCTTCAGCAGTTCTGAAATACGCATAGCCGTTCCCCTTTTTTCTTTCGGTTCCCGCCAAGTATACCATAAATCCCTTCCCGCCGCCCGGGCCCCTGTCCCCTGTTTGGCATTTGTCTTGTTTTTCTTTTTCTTTCTTGACAGCCGCCTGCCTTTCCGCTACATTGAACGCAGAGGAAAAAACACGCCGAAGGGCTGTATTTATTCGAATCTGCGGGAGGTACTGTCCATGAATCATTTTGATCCCTCGTTTGAGTCCCTGCGCACCTATTCCGCCCCGGAATGGTTCAGGGATGCCAAGTTCGGCATCTGGAGCCACTGGGGCCCCCAGAGCGTCCCCATGTTCGGGGACTGGTATGCCCGGAATATGTATATAGAAGGAACGCCCCAGTATGAATACCATGTCCGCCATTACGGACACCCTTCCGTTTTCGGCTACAAGGATATCTGCGCCCTGTGGAAGGCGGAAAAATTCGATCCGGAATCCCTGGCGGACAAGTATTACAAGGCCGGCGCCCGGTATCTCATGACCCAGGGCACCCATCACGACCATTTCTTCAACTACGATTCAAAGATCAACCGGATGAACAGCGTCAACGTCGGTCCCCATAAGGATATCCTCGCCCTCTGGAAGAAGGCGGCGGACCGGCTGGGCATGCCCTTCGGCATCAGCGAACACCTGGGGGCTTCCTTCTCCTGGTGGCGGGTCAATAAGGGCTGTGACAAGTCCGGCCCCTACGCCGGCGTCCCCTATGACGGGAACGACCCGGCCTGGCAGGATTTCTACCATGCCAACCAGGAGCACGGAACGGAGAACCCGACAGCCGCCGATCCCTGGTACACCTCCAATCCCGGCTTCCGCTCCTACTGGCAGCGCTGCGTCAATGAAATGATCGACCGCTTCCATCCGGACCTGCTGTATACCGACGGCGTGCTTCCCTTCGGGGAGCACTGGATGGGCCAGCAGGGGGATCCGGATCCTGCCGTTTACCGCCTGGGTCTGGAGGTGGTGGCACACCTGTACAACACCTCCATTGACGACCACGGGGAAAACCGGGCCGTCTACCTGCAGAAGGACCGCCGGCCGGAAATCTTCAGCATCGGCGTGCTGGACATCGAAAAGAGCCAGCTGCCCGGCATCATGCCGGAGCCCTGGCATACCGATACCTGCATCGGCAACTGGTTCTATGATGTCCATTATCCCTACAAGAAGCCGGAGCAGATCATCGAAATGCTCGTGGATATCATTTCCAAAAACGGCGTCATGCTCCTCAATATCCTCCAGCGGCCGGACGGAACCATCGATGACGACGCGGAGTTCATCCTGGAAAAAATCGGCGAATGGTTTGCCGTCAACGGGGAAGCCGTTTACGGCACCCGTCCCTGGGATGTCTTCGGCGAGGGGGAAACCCGGGTCAAAATCGACGGCTTCACCGAAGACAAAACCGACTGGGGCCGGAACGATTACCGTTTCGTGCAGAAAAACGGCGCCGTCTACGCCTTCATGATGGGGGCTTCCGGCGGGCAGGCCGCCGTGCTGCGCAGCTTTGCGGACCGGCCGGTCCGCGGCGTGGAGCTGCTGGGAGCGGGACCCGTTCCCTTCGTCCAGGAAATGGGCGTCCTGCTGGTAAGCCTGCCGGACCGGCTCCCTTCCCTGTGCGCCAACACCCTGAAGATTACCTTCTGACCGACACTTTGTTCCGGAGGGAAAAATGATTACAAACGACAAGGGAATCGTTGAACTCAAGCACTTTATCCTGCGGGAGGTCTGCCGCCTGGCCTGGGAGGACCGCCTGACCCCGGAGGAAACGGAAAAAATCGTCTATCGGGTCAGTCCCGGCCCGAAAGCCAGTTACCGCTGCTGCGTTTACAAGGAGCGGGAAATCGTCCGGGGCCGGATCCGGCTGGCCATGGGAGAATGCCCGGAACCCGGCCTTGAGTCCGATAACGTGGTGGCGGTCATCCCCGCCGCCTGCGACGACTGTCCCATCCAGGACTATTTCGTCTCGGACATCTGCCGGTTCTGCCTGGGCAAGGCCTGCCTGAACGCCTGCCGGTTCAACGCCATTTCTCCCGGCGATACAAAAATGCGCATTGATTCCACCAAGTGCAAATCCTGCGGAATGTGCGCCAAATCCTGTCCCTTCGGCGCTATCATCCACCGGGCGCGTCCCTGCCGGAAAGCCTGCCCCGTGGACGCTATCTTCTATGATGAAGCCGGGATCTGCCGGATCGACGAAAGCAAGTGCATTCACTGCGGCCACTGCATCCACAACTGCCCCTTCGGCGCCATCGGCTCAAAGATCTACGCCGTGGACATCATCCGGGCCATCCGGGAGGGAAAACGCGTCATTGCCATGTGCGCCCCGGCCACGGAAGGCCAGTTCGGCAAGGACGTGGGCATGGCTTCCGTCCGGGCCGCCCTGAAAAAAGCCGGCTTTGCGGATATGGTGGAGGTAGGCCTCGGCGGGGACATGACCGCCGCCTGCGAAGCCATGGAATGGATCGAAGCCCGGAAGGAAGGCCGGATCATGACCACCTCCTGCTGTCCCGCCTTCATCTCCATGCTCCGCCATCATTTCCCCGAGCTGTATGAGAAAAACAAGTCCGCCACCGTATCTCCCATGGTGGCCGTATCCCGCTACCTGAAATCCATGGATCCGGACTGTGTCACCGTCTTTATCGGGCCCTGCATCGCCAAGAAAGGCGAAACCCTGAACCCCTTCATCAAGGATTCCGCCGATTATGCCCTTACCTACGGGGAAATCGTAGCCCTGCTGGATTCCAGGGGCATTTCCGTGGAGCCTGCGGAGGAGGATTACCAGGAATCCTCCCGCTTCGGCAAAAACTTTGCGGGCAGCGGCGGCGTCGCCGGTGCCGTGCTGGAAGTCATGAAGGAGCTGGGCGAGGACACCTCGGATATCCGCCTGGTCACCTGCGCCGGCGGGGAGGACTGCAGGAAAACCATGCTCCTGCTGAAGGCCGGCAAGCTGAACGCCGATTTTGTGGAAGGCATGATCTGCCCCGGCGGCTGCGTGGGCGGTCCCTCCAAGCACCAGGCGGAATCCCTGGTGCTCCAGGCCCGTAAAACCCTGCTGGAAAAGGCGGATAACCGGAAGATCCTGGAAAACCTCAGCCATTATCCCATGGATCGCTTCTCCATGCTCCGGGACGGCAGCATGGGAAAGGTTCCCTCCCTTCCGGACCGGGAGGATTCCTGATCCCCTCATTTGACCCGGACAGCCCTCCTGTAGTATGATTACCGGCGCCGGAAACCTTTCCGTTTCCGGCGCCGGACCCGTAATATACCTGTTATACAGAAAGGATGATTTTACAATGTGGGAATGGATTCTCAGAATTGCGCTCTGGACCCTGGCCGGCTATCTCGGCAGCAGGCTCATGAAGGACGGTACCCCCAACGGCTGGCTCGGGAATGTGATCCTGGGCTGGATCGGCGGCCTGATCGGCAATTTTGCCTTCCGCCTGATCGGCCTTGGCACCCGGGGACTGGTCGGGGAAATCATTGTCTCCGTCATCGGCTCCTGCCTGGTAATCTGGCTTGTCCGGAAGTTCAACCTGGGCCGCTGGTTCGACAAATAAAAACCGGGAGGTTTGCCGTATGAAAAAAGCATTGAGTTTTCTCCTTGCCCTTCTCCTGTGCGCGGCAGTGATCCCTGCCTCCCTGGGGGAAAGCGCGGCGATTGACCTCCCGGATATGGGAATGTCCATTCCCTCCCTGGCATCCGTCGATCAGTCCGTCTACTACGCCGGCCGCACGAAAACCTCCGTCATCACCCGCGACCCCTATATCGCGGCATTCTCCGTGGTGGCCTTTGCGCTTCCCCGTTCCTATGTGAATGAGGAAAGCCCTTCGGATTCCCTGGCGGAGGCCATCCAGTACGCCGCGTCCCTGGGAGCCTGCCCCCTTGCCCATGTGTTCGTCACGGGGGGAACGGCCGAAGAACTGAAATCCATTCTCGGAGTAGGGAATGACGTTGAACTCACACAGATCGGAGAGAGCGGAAGCTATACCTTCTACCTCCGGCAGTTCCCTTCGGATGATCTCCTTGCCGCCTACGATGATGTGAGCGGCATGTATCCCGATGCCTTCCCCGCCTCCGCCCGTGCCAACCTGGAAGCGGATATCAGCAAGATCACGGAGGCCCTTCCCGGGGAGCTGAAAGCAGCTGCCTTCTCCGAGCCGCAGGATCCCATGAACG
>OCVV011342751.1_pt1 | contig 12812 bp, 12 predicted proteins | sample 1539721 | NCBI WGS metagenome assembly OCVV01 (sample SAMN02144230, study PRJEB22623) | gut metagenome | biome: sheep rumen | host: Ovis aries | place: New Zealand
ACAGTTGCCGCCTTTTTCACGGACATACTTGGTAACTACGGAAACAGATGCATGTGCTCTGTGAGATGATCCGAATGCATCGCATACATAGTCATCGCAGAGATCTGCAAGTTCCTTGGCAAATGCCTCGCCGGCCTTCTCAGGCTTGGTCTCTTCTTCCATACGGAAACGGGTATTCTGAAGAAGGATAACATCGCCTTCGTTCATAGCGTTAACAGCTGCGGTGGCAGCTTCTCCGGTAACGCTGTAATCTGCGATGAACTTAACCTCCTTGCCAAGCTTCTCGGAAAGAGCCTTGGCAACAGGTGCAAGTGATTCCTTCTCGTTGGGACCTTCCTTAACCTTTCCGAGGTGAGAGCAGAGAATAACCTTGCCGCCGTCGGCAACAAGCTTATTGATGGTGGGAAGTGCTGCTACGATACGGGTATCATCGGTGATCTCGCCGGACTTAAGCGGCACGTTAAAGTCGCATCTTACGAGAACTCTTCTGCCCTTTACATTGATATCGTCTACTGATTTCTTGTTAAGAGACATACATTTCCTTTCCGCCGCATTTGCGGCATCCCTTTTACGGGAAGATTTATAAAAATAAGGGCCGCGCCATGCGCGATGAGCGCTACGGACGTGGCCCTTGTTTTAAAATTTCAGATGCCTGTACAAGCCACTTGCAGATTAGTTAAGCTCTGCGAAATACTTGATGGTACGAACCATCTGGCTGGTGTAGGAATTCTCGTTGTCATACCATGAAACAACCTGAACCTGATAGGTATCCTCGGAGATCTGGCTGACCATGGTCTGAGTAGCATCGAAGAGTGAACCGTATCTCATTCCAATAACGTCGGAAGAAACGATCTGATCCTCGTTGTATCCGAATGACTCGTTAGATGCTGCCTTCATAGCTGCATTGATGTCTTCCTTGGTAACTCCTGCCTTCTTAACAACAGCGGTAAGAATGGTGGTGGAACCGGTAGGAACGGGAACACGCTGAGCTGATCCGATGAGCTTGCCGTTAAGTTCGGGGATAACAAGGCCGATAGCCTTTGCAGCGCCGGTAGAGTTGGGAACGATGTTGGCAGCGCCTGCACGTGCACGGCGAAGATCGCCCTTTCTGTGAGGTCCGTCAAGGATCATCTGGTCGCCGGTATAAGCGTGAATGGTGCTCATGATTCCGCTCTGGATGGGAGCATAATCATTGAGTGCCTTAGCCATAGGAGCAAGGCAGTTGGTGGTGCAGGATGCAGCGGAGATGATCTGATCATCCTTGGTAAGGGTATCGTTATTAACGTTGAATACGATGGTCTTGAGGTCATTTCCTGCAGGAGCGGAGATAACAACCTTCTTGGCGCCGGCATCGATGTGTGCCTGTGACTTCTCCTTGGAAGTATAGAAACCGGTGCACTCAAGAACAACGTCAACGCCGAGCTCTCCCCAAGGGCAATCCTTAGCATCCTTCTCAGCATAGATTTTGAGAGTCTTGCCGTCTACGGTGATGGTGTTAGCCTCGTCGTCAGCAGAAACAGTGTGAGCTCCCTCTCCGATCTTTCCGCAATATCCGCCCTGAGCGGTATCATACTTGAGAAGGTGAGCAAGCATTGAAGGCTTGGTAAGGTCGTTGATAGCGACAACCTCATATCCTTCTGCACCAAACATCTGTCTGAAAGCAAGACGACCGATACGGCCAAATCCGTTGATAGCAACTTTTACTGCCATTTTTAATTCCTCCTAGAAATTATAAAATTATGGATCTGTTTTACAGTTCCTGACTGACTAAAAACTTTGTCAAATTTTTATCAGCAACGAATTCATTTTACAAGTTTCAACTCTATAATTCAAGTGAAAACACTTGAAAAATTCAGCATTTCGCAATAACGTTCGTTATCGGTTTACATAAGGACGCGTTACTGTCTCTTTCCGCAATCCGGGCAGAATACCGAATCGGGCTCAAGGTTTGCACCACACTGCTTACATCTGGGTACAGGTGTGGGTCTCATCTTCTTCTCATCATTCTTGACAGGGAATTTATATCCGCACATGTTACAGAATTTACTTGCAAGAACGACCTCATTCTCACAATCGGGACATGCCTTAAGTCCCTTGGCAGCAAGTTCTGCGGAAACAATGGCGTCGAACTTCTCTTTAATGGTCTTGATCCTGGTAACCTGCTCTGCGAAGAGAGAAGGTCTGGGAAGCTCTCTGGGTCTGCCCGACATGGGCTGGCAGACTTCCTTGAAGAATTTCTGTCCAAGCTCGGTATAAGCTTCGGTCAGCTGCTTCTTGAGTTCTTCCTTGTTGATGTTGACAGCTTCAGGTTCCTTTTCCTCTTCTTCATCTGCTGAAGATACAGGTGCGCTGGGCTTCTCGGGAACAACGGTCCCCTCGAATTCGCTCATATCATCCTCTACTGTCTTTTCAAGATCCTTGTTTTCTTCCATAATACCCTCCCTAATAAAACGTTTTGGAAAACTTGCCGACACTCCGGTTCCCCAATCCATTGTGCGACAGCAAAGCAATTATATCATCTAAATAGTTTTTAGAAAAGGAATGTAATTGTAGAATATGAATGGTAAAATATCAGCATATTTACTTAAAAACTCATTTTTTAAATCTGGTTTTTGGAGGAACGAACATGCCCATACTTGCAGACTGCCACATGCACTCTCACCATTCCGGAGACAGCGATGCTTCGATGGAATCAATGATCGAAGCTGCAATAAACGCAGGTCTTGAAACTATTGCCTTTACCGAGCATCAGGATTTCTGCTATGCAGAATCACCCGAAGGTGCCGAAGAAAAAGTCACTCCGACTTCTTTCATGCTGAATGCCGACTCCTATCTCTACGAGCTTTTGAACATGCGGGAAAAATATAAGGAAAAGATCCGCATTGAATTCGGTCTTGAGATCGGGCTGCAGGAAAACTGCGTAAAGCAAAACCTGATATTTGCAAGAGAACATGAATATGATTACATTATCGGTTCGCAGCACCTTGTCGGAGGTCAGGACCCTTACTATGAATCCTTTTACGAGGGAAAAGATGAAAAAGAAGTCTTCAGGCAGTATCTGACGGAGACTCTTACAAACATCAAAAAGTTCCATAACTTTGACTGCCTCGGGCATATGGACTACATCGTAAGATACTTTCCCAGCGGAAACCGCAGCTACAGCTATTCGGAGTTCGGAGATCTATTTGATGAGATCCTTAAATACCTTATCGAGAACGAAAAGGGGATTGAGATAAATACCAAGTCCATCAGCAAGGGAATGAAGGAATTCCATCCCTGCATGGATGTGCTGAAAAGATACAGAGAGCTCGGCGGAGAGATCGTAACAGTCGGTTCCGACGCACACAAGCCTCAGTATGTCGGAAGTGAATTTGCCCGCGTTCCGGATGTGATGCTTGAAGCGGGATTCAAATATTATTGTGTATATGAAAACAGACTTCCCGAATATCATAAGCTTTAACAGGTAAGTCCTGACAGAGATTGTTTCTCATATATGATCTGTTTTACTGTTTTTATCAATACGGAGAGGCTTTGGAATTATGAAACTGGCTCGTAAAGCTGAATTTTTGATCATCACAGCATTGTTGCTGGTCTATTTGGGGATATTTGCATATTTAAATCTTTTCTGCTACAGGCAGCATGTAGATTCGGATATCGCAGCCGGTTCTCTCTTGGCCAGGGAAATCTGGGAGCAGAAAACCCTTACTCCCGACAATTGGGCCGGATCGACCGAAAGACCTGTAGTCAGTGTTTCAACCATTACAGCTGTGTTTTATGCGATCACCGGCAGCATGAGCCTCGGGACAGGCATCACATGTATGTTATTGGGAGCAGCTTTTATCGTTTCCATGTATCTGTTTTTAAGATGGATCGGATTGCGCCCCGGATCAGTTATGCTTGCTCTTCTGATGATCTCCGCGCTTCCGATAAACGGCACCGAAAATGAAGATCAGATCGTTCCATTTTTTACTCTTCTTTTCTATCTGTTTGCCGACTATTATGTAATGTTCCTGCTTCTTGCAGTCTATTCATTCTGGTTCTACAGATTTTTGAAGGAAAAAACAGAATATACAAAAAAGGATTACAGGTTAGCGATACCATTTTTGATCTCTTTTTGCGGAACCGCAATTCTTTCGGCCGGCGGACTGCATACTTTCCAGATAGCTGTCTTTCCGCTCTTCCTATATGAGATCATCTGTCTTGCGATTGAGACAGACCTGTTCAGTAAAAAGATTCCCAAAGGCCGTTTTGTCGCATGCCTGTATACCGTTACCCAGATGCTTGCATTCGGCGTTTCTACGCTCCACGGCGGACAGGCTGATTTTGCAACCTATATCGAATCGAGAGAAAAAGTAATATCCAATATCTTTATATACGTTCCTTCCCTGCTCTTGAAAAATTTCGGATTCGATGGGGAAGTAAGGGTCGGAAGCATTGATTCGATCATGCACCTTCTGATCATTGCATTTTTGATCCTGGTCGGAATGGCACTTATAAATATTTACGGGAAAAGCCATTCGTGTACCGGGGCAAATGCTTCGGCGCTTTCACTCAGCAAAGGCAGAAGCAGGGATGCCCTCGGATTCTTTATATGTATGTTCGGTGTTGCGGCCGTATCAATGGCACTTTTCACAGTTGCCGAATACGGATATTACTTTTTCGCAGCGTGGTTTGTTGCCGTCATCTCGGTTACGATCTATTATGAAAACCTCCGAGATCAGAATAAAGGATTTGCAGATCTTATAGTATTTGCGGTTATTGTTTTCGCTGTACTTAACATTTCGTACACTTATAAAGATGCGGTGAACTGTAAAGATAATCTCAGATCATATGAAGAAGTTTGTGAATTCATGAAAAAAGAAAATCTCATGTATGGATATGCGGAATACTGGGATGCTAACAGATTAATGCTTATTACAGACGGTGAGATTACCATGGGAAGCAGCTACCATATAGAAGATCTGGGCATGTACTGGTGGCTTACCAATACCGACTGGTATCCGCCGACACTGCCTGCTGATATGAGGACCGTATATGTGGTAAGGAAAGGAAAAGAATCCGGTTTTCTCAATCAGTTTGACGACCCGGCCATCATGGAAGAAGCTTTTTCAAATGACAGATTCACTGTTTATATATCGGATCACAATCTGGTCATAAGACCGTAAATTCACGCAATCCCATGATACGCTATTTTTCAATACTTATCACTGAGAGCGCATCACCCAGAACTTTGAACTTTATATTGTATCCGCCATACGATAATCCATAAATCCTTTCAGGATCATCCTGGTAAGATGGTCTCGGATCAAGGGACAGGACTTCGATAAGTCCGGAAAACTGATCATCAGTAAAATGAGCTTTTATGTCTTCCGGGATAATGACTTCAAGCCGGTGATCTTTGTTTTCTTTCTCCTGAGCAAAGCCTCCCTTTGCATCCGGATAAGAATCGGCATAAGGAATATAGGGCTTTACATCATACACAGCTGTCCCATCAGTCATATCCGCACCGGACACTTCGATACACATGCGTCCGCCTTCTGTTTTCATAACAGACTCGATATGTGCACAGGTAAGCCCCATATGATTTGGACGAAATGGAGACCTTGTAGCAAAAACCCCCATATAGGTATTTCCGCCAAGTCTCGGAGGCCGCACCTTCGCACGGAAGACCTCATCCTCTTTTACATCGAATCTCCAGATGATCCAGATCCTGTCAAAACCCTCAAGTCCGTCGAATGCATTCGGATCCGAATATTTCTCCTCAAAGACTATCCGCCCTTTAAGATGAGGTGCAAGTCCGCTCTGACGAGGCACACCGAATTTTTCGGGCATATTCGATTTATAGTAAGCGATTATATCCATAATGTGCAGGTGGGGCTTCAGATTATCGTTCCGCCTCCGTATATATAGGTTCCTGATTCATCGTAAAACACCAGCGCCTGGCCGGGAGCAGCTGCCCGTACGTTTTTATCAAATGTGACTTTAACGCACCCGTCTCCGGCGCTTTCAAGCACGCCTGATTCACCGCTGTGATTGTATCTGATCTTTGCCTTGACTCTGACCTTCTCACCGGGGCATATTCCTTCAAGTCCCATCCAGCAGACATCCTCTGCTCTGACCACCGATGTCAGAAGATCCTCGTCAGATCCGAGAGTTACACGGTCTGTGTAAGGATCGATTCCGGTTACGTATATACGCTCTCCTGCAGCAACGCCCAGACCTCTTCTCTGGCCGACGGTATAATGGGTAATGCCCTTGTGCTTTGCAATAAAGGTTCCGTCCGGTGTTACGAAATCTCCGGGGCCCGGCACAACTATCCCCTCTTCTTTTTCGATAAATGAAGCATAATCCCCGTCAGGCACAAAGCATATCTCCTGGGAATCCTTTTTATGTGCAACGGGAAGTCCGGCTTCTTCCGCTATCCTGCGAACGTCCGGCTTTTCATATTCACCTATCGGAAGGAGCGTATGCGAAAGCTGGTCCTGAGTCAGCGCATAAAGTGCATATGTCTGATCCTTGGCCGATGTTCTTGATGCGGAAATGGTATATCTTCCGTTTTCAAGCTGCGAGATCCTGGCATAATGACCCGTGGCAAGATAGTCTGCTCCGATATCCCTGGATTTTTTTAGAAGTGCCTCCCATTTTACATGTCTGTTGCATTCTATACAGGGATTGGGAGTTCTTCCCTTAACATATTGCGATGTGAAATTATCTATTACATACTTTTGGAATTCCATGCGGAAATCCATAACGTAATAAGGTATCCCTATAACCTCGGCAACGCGGCGTGCATCATCGACTGCGGACAAGCCGCAGCACCCGCCGTTATCCGATACATCACATGTATTCTCCGGCCTCCATATCTGCATCGTGACACCGATCACGTCATAGCCCTGTTCTTTTAAAAGATACGCACAGACGGATGAATCCACGCCTCCGCTCATGCCTACAACAACTGTTTTTTTCATATCACTCTGTCCAGATCCCGATATCTGCTATAAATGTTTTTTTATCATCCTGTTATCTGATACAAATGCATATTCATCATTCTTTTCGGATCATGCCGCCTGTTATAAATGCTTTCTGCCGCTTCTGAGCCTGCATACCACATCAGCTATAACTTCCGCAGCTCGCTTTATTTCATCGGATGTATTGTGCTCCGAAATTGTAAATCTAAGCGAACCCTTTGATTCATCATCACTTCTGCCTATGGCTTTCAGGACATGTGACGGCTCTCTTGCACCGGATGCGCAGGCAGATCCGCTTGAAGCACATATTTCTTCCCGGTCGAGCATTATCAGTGCGGATTCACCCTCTATGTCCGTTACACATACGGATATATTTCCGGGAAGTCTTTTAGAACAGTCCTTTTCTTCATATGGACCGTTAATGATGACCCCATCCATGTTTAGGATCCTGCCCAGCAGTTCATCCCTGAGCATAACTTCTTTTTTGATCTTTTCATCAAGCACTAAACAGGCTTTTTCCGAAGCAGCGCCAAATCCCACAATACCGGGAATATTTTCCGTTCCGGCTCTTCTTCCGCTTTCCTGCATCCCTCCGCGGATAAAGGGAGCCACTTTCAATCCGTCTCTTATAAATAAAAGTCCGCAGCCCTTTGGACCGCCAAGCTTATGAGCAGATGCCGAAAGCAGATCAACATGACCTGCAAACCCGTCCATGTGGATCTGCCCGAATGCCTGTACGCTGTCCGTATGAACAAGAATATCCTTCCTGAGCGCATGTACCGCATCTGCTATCTCACAAACAGGCTCAATTGTGCCGATCTCATTATTTGCAGTCATTACGGAGACAAGAAACGTATCCCCTCTCAAAGCGGAAACCACCTGTTCTGGACTTATAAAGCCCTCACTGTCAGGCTTAAGAAAGGTTACCGATACTCCGCAGGACTTAAGATACTCCGCAGTTCTGATAATGGCATGATGCTCTATGGCCGTGGTTATGATATGCCCGCATCCTGAGCTGAGCAAATTGCTGTTTGCATCTCCATCCGCTCCTGCTTTTCTCCTGTATGAATCATATGCCCCTATAAGAGCCCAATTATCGGATTCCGTCCCGCCCGATGTGAAAAAGATTTCGGAAGGCGAAGCCCCGATCAGCTTCCCGCATTGTTTTCTTGCGTTAAATACCGCTTTTTTCGACCTTCTCGCTATCTCATAGACAGCCGATGCATTTCCATACTCATCCTTCAAAAAAGGAAGCATGGCCTCAAATGCACAATCCTCAAGTTTTGTTGTAGCGGCATTATCCAGATATATCATCATTCCACATCCTGTTATCTTAAAAAAACCGTGAATAATTATATCATACAAGTATCATCCCATACTAAAACGAATCATTCAAATAAACTGAAAAAGCATAAAAAAACAGAGGACAGGATAACCCGTCCTCTGCTTAGATCGATTCTTATTTAGCAATGACCGTTCCTTCCTCACCGGCATAAACGGGCATGGTCTTTTCAGCACTGCGATACTGGTTAAGGATATCATCCTTCTTCGCAAAAGATACTGCCTTATCTATATCAAGATCTGTAATATCACTTGTTTTGCCGATCAGATCAAAATCATCCTTAGCATTGAAAGTAAGTGATATATCTTCAAGACCAAGAAGTCTCTCACGCTTTACGGAAGTTTCAGACACGCTGCCCGCAGCATTCGCATCCGTCAAAGGAGCAGGCTTGCTCTCCTCCGGCTTTTCGGATATCTTTGCGGACTGAGCAAGAGATTCACGTATCTTAAGCGCATACGGATCATTATATATTTGTGAATGATCGAATGAATTACCTATTCTCATATGATGACCTCCGTGTCATGTATATGCGTTTCATTTACTATATCGGCTGAAAACGCAAAACAATGATACGCGGATTATTAACAAAAAATAAAATTATTTCTTGCCAATAAAACCTTTAAGTTCATCCATGAACGAATCTACATCCTTGAATTCTCTGTATACAGATGCAAATCTGACATACGCAACGGCATCAAGATCCTTGAGCTTTCTCATTACGATCTCGCCGATCACGCGTGAAGGGATCTCCTTATCCTCAAGTGTACTGATCTCGCTCTCAACCTCATCAACAAGCTGTGTGATCTGAGTAGCGCTTACGGGACGCTTATGGCATGCCCTGAGAACACCTGATTCGATCTTGGCACGATCGTACTGTTCCCTGTTATTATCCTTCTTGATGATTATAAGAGGAATGGTCTCTACTTTTTCATAAGTGGTAAAACGCTTATTGCAGTTATCGCAGATCCTGCGCCTTCTGATGGAATAATTATCATCTGCAGGCCTTGAATCGATAACTCTGGTATCGTCACTGCCACAATACGGACACTTCATACCCTTCTCCTCATAAAAAACTTATATCCCGCCATAGCTCTTCCAGTCAGAAGCAGCCTTTTTCCATTTTCCGGGGTCTTCGGCAAGTTTATTATTCATCCAGAATATCGCATCTCCAACCCCGTCCTCATCAAAGGTGAATTTTTCGGATTCCTTTAATTCAGGAGGAGTAGTGATGTAATTAAACGGTCCGGGCCATATCTCACACAGAAGAGAATCCTTTTTCACCTCTCCGCCCGAATCGTCGGTAAAAGTCTCTGTAACCTTCTTAAGTCTATATCTGAGCCCTCCGCAGGATCCCGAATAATCTGATTTTTTCAGGAAACCCATGGGCAGGATGTCTTCACGTCTGATCACGGGATCACCTCATGCATTCAGATCAATCGTCACTCTTTTTTCTCAGGAATGAAGGAACTTCCATATGGACATCCTTAACCCTGCTCTTAAGTCCGGTTGATTCTCCGCCGGAAGCAAAATTAGAAGGATTTACCGTTCTCACATTGCCGACATTTCTCTCATTGATAGGTGAAGGTGCCGGAGCAGGCGCGGGTGCAGGTGACGGTGAAGCCTTGTAAGGAACGCTGTCAACAGAAGGAATATGTCCTGTTCCGAATCTGCTGTTTGAAGAAGGCATGGTGCGGGGAACAAATCCCGTATATGCATTATTTTCTTCTATTCCCGTAGCGATGATGGTAACGCTGATCTTCTCACCGAAGCTTTCGTCGCTTCTCATGCCGAGGAAGAACTCAACTCTTTCACCGACAAGCTCATTAAGATATTCCTGAACCTCCTGAATATCTCCGGCTGTAACATTACCGACAACGTTTGCAATGATGGCGGTAGCGGAATTGATCTTAGAATCAAGAAGCTTGGACTCAACAGCGGCCTTAACGGCAGCAGATGCTCTTCCTTCGCCTTCAGCCTCACCGATACCGATAAGAGCGGTTCCCTTATCCTTCATGGCGCGCTTGATATCCGCAAAATCAAGATTGAGGATTCCGTCCTCATTGATTATATCAGTAATACCCCTTACAGCCTGCTTGACCACCTCATCGGCAAGTCTGAACATTTCCTTGATGGGGGTTGATTTGCTGGCAAGATTAAAGAGCTTATCATTGGGAATAACAAGAATGGTGTCGAGATCTTCACGGATCTTGGCAATACCCATCTCCGCATTTTCTCTTCTGACAGCTCTCTCAATCGAGAAAGGAGTAGTCATAACGCCAACGGTCAGGATTCCCAGCTCCCTGGCTTCATGAGCAATAACAGGTGCAGCACCGGTTCCTGTACCGCCGCCCATTCCGCATACGATAAATATCATATGCGCATCCTTAATATGGTCCCTGATCTCATCGATGCTCTCCTGAGCAGCTCTTTCTCCGATCTCGGGATCTGCGCCTGCACCAAGACCCTGGGTTTCCTTCTCGCCGAGAGGAACTTTCTCGGGAGCAAGCGAAAGCTCAAGATCCTGAAGGTCTGTATTCATAGCCACGAATTCAACACCCGTGACGTTGTCTTCTATCATTCTGTCGACAACATTGTTGCCGGCACCGCCGACACCCACAACTACTATTCTTGCTTTTCCGTTGGGCTTCGTGGACTCTTTTATCTCATACAAGGCTTTGTCCTCCTACATAAGTGTCAACATACTGTTTAATAATAGTTGAAAAACACCAATTTTTCAACATTTTTTCTATATCTTGTGCATTATATGCTCATAAACCACTTTACTGGGTCTCGTCGGGAGTAAATACATATATACCTTCAGGACTGTATTCCTCCATATCAAGCACACCGCTCAGATTCCCTACTCTTTCAAGGAACTTCCCTAAAAGCATGACCTTGTCCTCTATTCCCTGGCCATCCTTTCCGAGATCCACTCTCGCATTGCCAAAGTATACGGTAACCTCGCCGTTTTCATGAAAATGGATCCTGTCGGCAGAAAGCTCGTATTTAGAAAGCAGCTTGGTCAGATCCAGGGTTCTGGTAAAAATGTCTGTATCATTCGAAGAAAGCGGCTTTCCTACCTGAATTCCGGAAAATGATATGCCCGTAACCTGCGGGATTCCCTTTGTCAGAACATCGGAGCTTTCAACTACCGTTCCGTCCTTGTCAAAATATATATATCTGTCAAGGTATCTTACATAGCCTGCAAGAGCCTTTTCAAAAACCCTTATCCTGATTGAATCGGAAGCAACGACCTCAACCGTGATGGCATCAACAAAAGGCACATCGGTGATCTTTCGATTCTTGTACTTAATGGAAAGGACAACAGAATTATCGCCAAGAGGGCCGGTCATGACTATATCTGCAATCTCCTGGTTTGTATAATGGGTATTTCCGTCAACATATATCTTGGCGGGATCGACTCTGTATATTTCCAGAAAGTATGCAATTCCCATCACGCAGGCAAATACCAGAAGAAAGACAAGCACAGGAACCATTATCCTGCGTAGTCCCGTGCGTCTTCCCCGGCTCAACGCTCCCTGCTTTCCGCTCTTGATACCCTGTCAACATTAAGGACTATGCCGACCTCAATCAAAAGGAAAAGAGCTGATGAACCACCATAGCTTATGAACGGCAGCGACACACCCGTATTGGGGATCGAACCGGTAACAACCGCGATATTGAGTATTACCTGAATGGCGAAATGAGCCATAATTCCGGAAACAAGAAGGAAAGAAAACCTGTCCTTTGCATTTCTTGCAATAAGAAGCATCCTGTACATGAGAAGTACAAACATTATCATCAGGGATATTGCCCCGACTATTCCGAGCTCCTCACATATGACCGCAAAGATCATATCATTCTGGGGTTCGGGAAGGACCGATACCTTCTGAACACTCTGTCCGAGGCCTCTTCCGAACCATCCGCCGTTTCCTATCGCATACAGCCCCTGAAGCATCTGATGTGCTGAGGTTTCTGCTGAATTTTCGGGATGCAGCCAGGATGAGATACGTGTAAGTCTGAACGACCCCTCAGATGCCGAATCATCGGATGCGACATATGCCACAACCGCTCCCGCCGCGGCCAGTCCGAGTATCACAAGAAAAATATATTTCTTAAAATCCTGTGATGCCACAAAGCACATGACAAAAGCTATCATGAAAACTATAAGTGCGGAACTCAGGTTATCCGTAAGTAAATAAAGGAGTAATGAGGAAAGCGACGCCATTCCCATACAGAACAGGAATCCCTTCCAGGACGATATATAAGCATTTCCCATGGAATTTATCATTGCCGCAAGAAATACTATCATCAAGAGCTTGGTTATCTCTGCAGGCTGAAGTCTTCCGCCGATGCCGGGTATCTGTATCCATCTTCTCGCACCGTGGGATTCAACTCCAAAGGGTATGACAAGAAGCAGTACGGCATTTGCAAGACCCGCGATGAGAAATTTGAAATTCTTATATTTTTCAACAATTCCAAGAGGAATAAATATGGTAACA
>OCVV011321888.1_pt1 | contig 12811 bp, 12 predicted proteins | sample 1539721 | NCBI WGS metagenome assembly OCVV01 (sample SAMN02144230, study PRJEB22623) | gut metagenome | biome: sheep rumen | host: Ovis aries | place: New Zealand
CATATTGCAACAATAAATCATCTAGAACCAAATGAGTCAGTAACAATAACTGCCAAATATATTATTGAAAAAGGTGAAACTAGAAATCATACAAATGAAGTAACATTAGTATCAGCAAAAACAAGCGTTGATCGTTACAGGGTAAAAGAAAAGAAAGTTAAAGCTCGTATTGCAATTGCATCTAAATTAACAATTTGCAATGAAGGTAGCCATGTAGGATTAGATAGAACATTCCAATATCAAATAAGTGGAGTTAATACTAAGTACTCATCATGGGTATTAATAGATAATGATGGATGTAAAACAATTTACTTAAATCCAGATGAATATCAAGTAAAACAAATACCTCTACAAGAATATACATTAAAGAATATTACAGGAGCTATAACAACAAATAATGCAACGTTTAATGTATTAGAAGATAAAGAATATAAAATAACATTCCAAAATGCATATCGTAAAAAAGTATATTATCATTCATCAGGTAAAAGTATCAGCAATTTGAAAGGAGATAACAAATGAAATATTTTGAAATAATCAAAAAAAGCTTAAGTAAAAAAGTTCAACTTGTTATCTCCCTAATGGCTGTTATCGCAATAATTATGGTTGTAATTACTTTTTATAATGAAAAAACTATGACAAAAAGATATGCTAATATGGTATATAACGTGGTACTTGAAAAGAAAGCAGGAAACCCTTGGGATAATACAGAATTCTTTATAAGAAATAAAGAAAAGAACAATAGAAACGTAGTATTAAGAGTTAACTATAATGAAATCTGGAGTAAAGAAGAAAATGAAGAAATATATACTCTAGATAATAATATTAATGGAGAAAATGTTGTAGATAAAACCTGGACTCTAGAATTTATCAGTGGTTTCCGTGAATATAAAGATGGCTGGTATTATTATGATCAAATATTAAAACCACAAGAATCAATAAGAATACTTAGAAAATTAAAATTAAAAGAAGACTTGATAAATGCATCTCCATATAAAAATGATTATTTAGAGTATGACTATGACTTAATATTTAACTATGAAGTTATTGATGCAGATGAAGATTTAATTAAAGATATATGGGGTAGAGATGTAAAATTCGAAAAAAATCGAGTTTTATGGAAGTCTTAAAAGATAAGAAAATAGTTGATATTTAACGATATATATGCTAAAATATAGAAGTCGTTTGCAAAAAGAAAAGAAAAGTTTTTGCGTTTTAGAAATATTTTGGTATAATACCAATAGATGTAAGGGAGGCAAATGAAATGGCTAAAGTAGGAAATAGACAAATGAAAACTCTAGTTTGTAGTGAATGCAAAGAAGAAAATTATAGAGATGAAAGAAATGTAAGAAATACTACAGAACGTCTTGAATTAAATAGATATTGTCCTAGATGTAGAAAACATACAGTACATAAGGAGAAAAAGTAATACGTAAAATACGAAAATAAGCTAACAACTTATTTTTTTATAGTTTAAAGGAGTGAATTTATGATTAGTACAAATGATTTAAAAAATGGAATTACTATCGAATACGAAGGAGCTATTTATGTAGTTCTTGAAACACAACACGTAAAACCAGGAAAAGGTGCAGCAATCGTAAAAGCAAAATTAAAAAATCTAAGAACTGGTGCTATTTTTGAACAAACATTTAATGCAGGTGTTAAAGTAGCAACAGCAAGAATTGAAAAACAATTAATGCAATATCTATATAATATGAGTGATGTATATTACTTCATGAACATGGAATCATATGAACAATTAGAATTACAATCTTCACAAGTTGGAGATGCTGCTAAGTTCTTAAAAGAAAACTTAGAAGTTTATATTACTTCATATGAAGGAGAAGTATTAGGACTTGACTTACCAGATAAAGTTACATTAACTGTAACTCATACTGAACCAGCTGTTAAAGGTAATACAACAAACAATGCCTTAAAAGATGCAGATACTGAAACAGGATTAATGGTAAGAGTTCCATTATTCGTTGAAGAAGGAGAACAAATTATTGTTTCTACTTCTGATGGAAAATACGTATCAAGAGCATAATAGATGCTCTTTTTTGTTGTCTAAAAATATCTGTTTTGATAGAATTATAATAGGTGGTATAAATGAAAATAGATATAAGTGAAGATACAATTAATATAATTAAAACATTTATAATATTTTTAATTATAATGACTGGAGCAGCATTATTAATGTCTTTTTCAGAATATAGTATTGCAAGTAATATAGAAGAAATAGTTCCACATATTCCAGAAGAAAAAAGAGTATACACAGAAGCGCTTATAACAAAGATTAATAAAACAAGTGATGAATATACAGTATATGCAATACTAGATGATGATGAGGAACAATTAACTAGAAAACTAAATTTTTATTCAGATGAAATTAAAGAAGATACAAAAATACCAGTCTACCATGAAAAAGGCAATTATAATGTAATTTATAGTGAGATAGTAGAACCACCAGGAGTATTTAGTTATGAAAAATCATTAAATAAACTAAAGATATTTAGTATAAGTTTTGTAGTAATGTTTCTATTACTTATAGGCGTAAATATCTTTGAAAAAGTATTTATAAAAGAAAAAAATTAAAGGTGATAAAATGAAAGCTAAAACAATTTTATATTTAGTATTTGGTTCTCATGCAGTACTAGGAATACTAGCTTTTATAGGAGCTATATTTTTAAACAATTTAATAACAATACCAAAAGAAGATAGAGTATATACAACAGCACTAATAACTCATATTGAAAGAAAAATGGATGATACTTACACAGTAAAGGGAGAAATCATAATAGATAATGAAATAGAAAAAGAAGTTGAATTAGATTTCTATTATAGTGGTATGGAAGTAGGACAAAAAATAGAAATGTATTATGATAAAAATGATATTGAAAATAATGGTTGTGACAGAATGGATAGTACATTTCCTATATTTTATATAATTCCTGCATTCTTTGCTATTGAAGGATCAATTGGTACAGCAGTTACTCTATATTTAAGTAATAAAAATAAAACGTCTAACTAACGTTTTTTTTTCATGTAAATATATAGGAAAATGTTTATAATTTGTTGTATAATGTATATATAAGAAAGATTGGTGTAAGATATGGCAAAAAGAAAAAGAAAAAAACAAGCAAAAAAAGATTTTACATTTAGTGCAAATATATATGGAATTTTATTAATCCTAGCAAGTGTATTAGGAATAGGTAAATACGGACCTGTTGGTAGGTTCATAACATCATTCGCTATATTCTTAGTAGGATCATTATATATTCCATTTCTAGTATTATTATTTATTATAGGAGGATATCTACTAATCAAAAGAGATTGGCCAGAATTCTTCTCAACAAAACTTATAGGATTATATTTATTTGTAATTGGATTATTGATACTAATGCATCAAAAATTTGTAACAGTTAATAATTCTAATATGATGGATATATTCCAAGCTACCATGGACCAATTAGTTTTAGCATTCCATGAAGTAATGAATAATGGAGTACTAAGTGATTGGTTAGGAGTAGGAGGCGGAGTAATAGGTGGAGTATTCGCCATAATATTCGCAAAACTATTCTCAATAACAGGAATGCAAATAGTTGCCTGGGTATTCATAGTAGTAGGAGTATTCATGTTCACTGGATTCTCAATAATTGACTTTGTACAAAATAACATGATGTTAAGAAAAGAGAAGAAAGAAAAAGAAGAAACTGAAAAAGGAGAAGAAAACAAATCTCCATTTAGTAATAAAGAACCAATTATTCACGATAGTAATAATCAAGAATTTAATCAAGTTAAAATTACTAATATCAATGACTTAAAGAAAAAGCCTATTGAAGAGTTAAAAGAAGAGGAAGAAGAACCAGAAAAAGAAAAGAATCAAGTAAATGTTTCTTATCGACTTCCTGGACTTGACTTATTAAATAAGCCAAAGAAAGTAGATAACAGTAGTGATAATGCTCAAGTAACAGATAATATTACAGCTCTAGAACAAGTTCTAAGAGACTTTGGAATTAATGCTAAAGTAGTAGAAGTACATATTGGTCCAGCAGTATCACAATATGAATTAGAAGTACAATCAGGAACAAGAGTAAATAAGATAACTTCAATTAATAGAGAAATCGCTTTAGCACTAGCTAAGAAAGATGTTCGTATTGAAGCACCAATCCCAGGTAAGAAAACAGTAGGTATTGAGTTTGCTAATGAAAAATCAAATCCAGTATCATTCTATGAAATAATGGCTAGTCCAGAAATTCAACGTTCTGATAATAAATTATTAGTTCCATTAGGAAAAACAATCATGGGTGATATTCAAACATGCCCAATTAATAAGATGCCACACTTACTTATTGCCGGTACTACTGGTTCAGGTAAATCAGTATGTGTAAATGGTATTATTTGTTCAATTCTAATGCGAGCAAGACCAGATGAAGTTAAATTAATCATGGTCGACCCAAAAGTTGTTGAATTAAGCGTCTATAATGGAATACCACATCTAATGTGCCCAGTAGTAACAGATCCAAAACAAGCAAGTATTGCACTACAAAAATCAGTTGCTGAAATGGAAAAACGTTATCGCATGTTTAGTAATACAACAACAAAAAACATTGAAGGTTATAATGAATATGTAGAAAAATATAATCAAGGAAAAGATGAATCAGAAAAACTTGATAAGATGCCATATTTAGTAATAGTAATAGACGAGTTATCTGACTTGATGATGGTAGCTGCCAAAGAAGTAGAAGATTCAATTCTTCGTATAACTCAAAAAGCTCGTGCTGCAGGAATTCACTTAATCGTTGCAACACAAAGACCATCAACAGAAGTCATTACTGGTTTAATTAAAGCTAATATTCCATCTCGTATTTCCTTCGCCGTAGGTTCAGGAATTGACTCACGTACAATTCTAGACCAAATAGGTGCTGAAAAACTATTAGGTAAAGGAGATATGTTATATCTACCAATTGGACAAAATAACCCAACTCGTACTCAAGGATCTTTTGTTAGTGATGAAGAAATCGCTAGATTAATTAAATTTACTTCCGAACAACAAGAAGGAGATCTATTCGATGAAGAATTCTTAAATCTTGAAAAAGTAGACTCTCCAAAAGATAGTGGTGGAAGTGCCGATGCTGATGACGATGATTCAGTAGGCGATCCAAATGCAGCATTATATGATCAAATAGTAGAATTTGTAATAAAGAAACAACAAGCAAGTGCTTCATTATTACAAAGAAGATTTAAGATAGGTTATAATAAAGCAGCCACAATGATAGATGAACTAGAAGCAAATGGTATTATTGGACCTCCAACAGGAAATTCAAAACCAAGAGCAGTTCTAGTCTCATTCGCGGAAGATAAGGACGATGTTCCAGAAGGAGAGATTTTAGACGAGTAAATCTCTTCTTTTTTTTCTAAATTTATTGTATTATGAAATAGAATGGTACAAATAAGTACATAATAAATAGTAGTGGGGTGAAGCAAATGAAATACAAGAAAAAAGATTTAGGCTCATACAACGTACATATGATACATACTGACAAGTATAAAACTATCACTATGAAAATTGTATTCCGTAGAAAGATTAAAAAAGAAGAAATAACAATCCGAAATATTTTAACTTCTTTATTAGTACAATCATCTGAAAAATATAATTCAAAAAGAAAGCTAACTATTAAAACACAAGATTTATATTCAGTAGGATTAGGAGTAAATAATATAAGACAAGGAAACTACTTACATACAGTATTCTCCCTAAACTGTCTAAATGATAAATATACTGAAGAAGGAAACTTTATAGAAGCAATTAACTTCTTATCAGAAATTATATTCCACCCAGATATAGAAGATGACGCATTTAAAGATAAAAATATTGAAATAATAAAGAATAGGACTAGAGATACTCTAATGAGTATGAAAGAAGATTCGAATGCCTATTCACTAGTACGAGCACTAGAAGCTTTTGATAAAGAAAGCCCTATATCTTATAGAATGATTGGGTACTTAGAAGATCTAGATAGTATTAATGGACAAAATCTATATGAATATTACAAAAGTATTCTAAAAAATGATTTAGTAGATATATTTATAATTGGAGACTTTAGAGAAGACCAAGTGTTATCTGAAATACGCAAATTATTTAAATTCCGTATCTTAAAAAAGACTAATGTAGATTACAGACTAAAGAACAAAAGAGCACGTTCAAGACGCCTTTTTGCCAAAGAAACAATTAAAAACAATCAATCAAAAGTAAATATAATTTGTCGTTACAACAGACTAAAAGATTATGAAATAAATTATGTTTTACCAATCTATAACTGTATTTTAGGAGGAGAATCAGAATCTAAACTATTTAGAATAGTAAGAGAACAAAACTCATTATGTTATGGAATTAGTTCCTCTCCATCAAAACTAGATAACGTATTAATGATTCATACAGGAATAGATAAAGAAAACTATAAAAAGACTCTTACATTAATAGAAAAGATATTAGAAGACATGAAGAAAGGTAAGTTTACAGAAGAAGATATCGAAACAGCAAAACAATTCTATGAAACTGCATTTGAAGAAGTAGAAGAATCTCCAAGTACAATGATAGAAATATATATGAATAAAGACTTCTTAGGTACAGATGACTTAGAAACAAAGAGAAAAATGATTAAGAAAGTAACTAAAAAAGAAATAATTAGGGTAGCAAGAAAAATTAAAATGGATACAGTGTTTATGTTAGAAGGTGATAAGAATGAAAAAGAATAACATAAAAGGCTTAGATATCACATACTATACAGAAACTCTAGAGAATGGTTTTAATATTGTATTAGTCCCAATGTTAGATAAAAAGAATTACTTTATTACATATGCAACTAAATTTGGTTCAGATATAACTAGATTTACTCCAAATGATTCAAAAGAAGAAATAAAAGTACCAGATGGTATTGCCCATTTCTTAGAACATAAAATGTTTGAACAAGAAGATGGCCAAGACCCATTTACATTCTATTCAAAGTCTGGAACTGGATCTAACGCTTCAACTTCATACGATAATACCCAATATATTTGTTATGGAACAAAGAACTTTAATGAAAACTTAAGATATTTATTAGATTTTGTTGGATCTCCATATTATACAGATGAAAATGTCGAGAAAGAAAAAGGTATTATTGCAGAAGAATTAAATATGTATAATGATATTCCGGATTATCAATTAGAAATGAAACTACGTGAGAATATATATTCCGTATCTCCTCGTAGAGTTGATATTGGAGGAACAGTAGAGACAATCCAAGATATTACAAAAGAAGATCTATATACTTGTTATAATAACTTCTATAGTCCAAATAACATGTTTATTCTAGTAGTTGGTAACTTTAATATGAAAGATGCACAAAACATTATTTATGAAAAATTAGAGTTACAAGAAAATAAAGGAAAACCAAAAGTAAAACAAGAAAAAGAACCAGTAGAAATTAGAAAGAAACATGAAACTATTTCTGCCGATATCGAAGTACCTAAATTAGCAATAGGCTTAAAAGTACCTACTAAAAGCTACAATTATGAGCCATATGAATTAGACTTATACTTAACAATGATGACAAGAATTTTATTCGGTACAACATCAGCTTTTCGTGAAGAAATGCAAGAAGAAAAATTACTAACTGATATAATGACTGAATGGGAAAGATTAGATAACTATCGAACATTCTATCTTTTCGCATCAACTAAAGATCCAGATAGATTACTAAAAGAAGTAAAAGATGTCTTAAAAGAGAAAAAACTAGATGAAGAATCATTCCAAAGACTAAAGAAAGTTTGGATTGCAAATGAAGTTAGAATAAGTGATAATGTCGATAAAATGGTAGATTCATGTTTTGATGAAATTCTAAATTATAATGAAATAATTTCTAATAAACTAGAGATTATTCGTAAATTAAAATATAAAGATCTAGAAGAAATAGTAGATAAAATAGATATGGATAATATATCAAGTATGATTATGATGCCAGAATAGAAAAGAAGAGTAGAAATATTCTTCTTTTTTTGGTATAATCTACCTTGACGGAGGTGTGGCAATGAAACAAGAAAATATAAGAAACTTCTGTATAATTGCGCATATCGATCATGGAAAAAGTACACTTGCTGATCGTATCTTAGAAACAACAGGAGCATTAGACAAAAGAGAGATAAAAGAACAAACCTTAGACTCTATGGATATTGAAAGAGAAAGAGGTATTACAATAAAACTTAATGCCGTTCAACTAACTTATAAACATAAAGGAACAGAGTATTATCTAAACTTAATAGATACACCAGGACATGTAGATTTTTCCTATGAAGTATCACGTAGTTTAGCTGCTTGTGAAGGTGCACTATTAGTAGTTGATGCAGCTCAAGGAATTGAAGCACAAACACTTGCCAACCTTTATCTTGCTTTAGATAATAATTTAAAAATAATTCCAGTAATTAATAAGATAGATTTACCAAGCGCTGATGTAGAAAAAGTTCTAGGAGAACTAGAAAATATCGGTTTTGATAGAGATGAAGTAGTATTAACTTCCGCTAAAACTGGAGTAGGTATTGAAGACTTATTAGAACATATTATTGAAGATATACCAGCACCTACTGGTAGTAAGGATAATAAACTACAAGCATTAATATTCGATTCAATCTTTGATTCATATAGAGGAGTAATTACATCTATTAGAGTAAAAGAAGGTACTGTTAAAGTTGGAGATACTGTTAAGATGATGGAAACAAATGCTGAATATGAAGTAGTAGGTCTATCTATTAATACTCCAAAAGAAGTGCAAATAAAAGAATTAAATGCTGGAGAAGTAGGATACTTATATGCATCAATTAAAGGTATAAGTGATGTACATGTAGGCGATACTATAACACTAGCTGCAAACCCAGGAGAAAAACTTCCAGGATATAAACCAATGAAACCTATGGTATATTGTGGTATTTATCCTATAGAGTCAAATAAATTTGAAGATTTAAGAGAAGCCTTAGAAAAACTTAAATTAAATGATGCCTCTTTATCATTCGAACCTGAAACATCAAAAGCCCTAGGCTTTGGATTTAGATGCGGATTCTTAGGTCTATTACATATGGAAATTATAGAAGAAAGAATTGAGAGAGAATTCCACATTGATATAATTGCTACTTCACCATCAGTCGTATATGAAGTAGTTCTAACAGATGGTTCAATTGAATACATTGACTCACCAGCAAAAATGCCAAGACGTGAAGTAATAAAAGAAACAAAAGAGCCATATGTTAAATGTGCAATATTTACACCTAGTGACTATATTGGTCCATTAATGGAATTATGCCAAGATAAGCGAGGAACATTCATAAATATAGATTACCTAGATGAGACAAGAGTAACAATAAACTATGAAATCCCACTATCTGAAATAGTATATGACTTCTTTGATAGACTAAAAAGTTGTACTAAAGGTTATGCTTCATTTGATTATGAAGTTATCGGATATAAAGAAAGTAATTTAGTTAAGATGGACATCTTACTAAATGGCGATGTCGTAGATGCTTTAAGTGTTATAGTTCATAAAGACTTTGCTTACCAAAGAGGTAGAGCAGTAGTAGAAAAACTAAGAGAAATGATTCCAAGACAAATGTTTGAAGTACCAGTTCAAGCAGCCATTGGTCAACATGTAATCGCAAGAGAAACAATACGTGCCTTAAGAAAAGACGTTCTTGCAAAATGCTATGGTGGAGACGTAACTCGTAAAAGAAAACTATTAGAAAAACAAAAAGCTGGAAAGAAAAGAATGAAACAAATTGGTAGTGTAGAAGTACCACAAGAAGCATTCTTATCGATTTTATCAACAGGGGAGAAAAAATAATGGCTAAAGACTTAGAAATTGGATGCTATATCCATATACCATTTTGTAAAAAGATATGTTCCTATTGTGATTTCTGTAAAGTATTTTATGATGAAGGACTAGTAGATGAATACTTAGATGAGTTAGATAGAGAAATAAAAAACTCATACAACGGAGAAACAATAGATACACTATATATTGGAGGAGGTACTCCTTCAGCATTAACAAAAAATCAATTAGAGTATTTATTCTCAATTATTGAAAAAAACTTTAATCTAAAAAAAGAATTAGAATACACAGTAGAATGTAATTTTGATTCAATAGATAAAGAAAAATTAGATTTAATGAAAAAACATGGAATTAATCGTATTAGTTTTGGATTAGAATCTATAAATAATAAAAATTTAGAAAAACTAGATAGACTTACTGATAAAAAGAAAGCTAAAGAAATAGTAGCTTATTGTAAAAAGATAGGTTTAAAAAACATTAATTTAGATTTAATGTATGCAATACCTGGAGAGACTATAGAAGTATTAAAGAAAGACTTAAAGTTTGTTAAAGAACTAGATCCAACACATATTTCTACATATTCTCTAATCATTGAAGAACATACAAGATTATCAATAGATGGAACACACTATATAGATGAAAACTTAGATAGAGAAATGTATGATACTATCATTAAAGAACTAAAAGATTATGATCATTATGAAATATCAAATTTCGCTAAGAAAAAGAATTACCGTAGCAAACATAATCTAAAATACTGGAATAATAAAGAGTACTACGCCTATGGATTAGGTTCTGCAGGTTATGAAGGTAGAGTTCGCTACCAACATACGAAATCAATAAATAAATACTTAGATGGGGACTACATGATGGAAAACGGTATTGAAATACTTAGTGATAAAGAAAAAATAGAATACGAAGTACTATTAAATCTAAGAACAAAAGATGGAATAGATTTGAGAGAATTTGAAAAGAATTATAAGTCTAGATTAGATAACCATTATAATTATAAAAAACTAATAGATGAAAAATTATTAGTAGAAGAAAATAGACATGTATTTATTCCGGAAGATTTATGGTATATTAGTAATAGTGTTATAGTAAGATTATTGGAGGAAGAAGTAAATGGAGAACGATAGAGAAGAATTATTCTTAAATGAATTAGATTATATTAAAAGTGAAAGACTACAAAATGCCTGTGTTAAGCTAGTAAACTTATTACCAGATTACTTCTTTGAAGTAGCAGCAGCATCAACTGGTAAATATCATCCATCATATGCTCAAGGAGAAGGTGGATTATTAAGACACTCTAAAGCTGCTATGAGAATAGGCTTTGAATTATTAAGTAATCCATGTATTGGAGATAAATATACAGATGATGAAAAAGACTTAATGTTAATTGGTCTACTTGTACACGATGGCCTAAAACTAGGTATGCCAAAAGAAAAATATACAAGATTTGATCATCCAATTCTAATGGCTAATTTTATTAAAGAACATGCATCTGACTTAGAAGAATTAAAAAGTGACGAAATCACATTCTTAGGAGATGTAATTAAAACTCATATGGGTCCATGGACAAAAGACTATGATGGTAATGAAGTATTAGAAAAACCTAAGACTAAATATCAAAACTTTGTCCATATGTGTGACTATCTAGCATCACGTAAATGTCTAGAAGTTCCATTCGATGAAGAGAACAATATAAGTGCCTAAAAGCACTTTTTTATTGTTTTAATAACAAATGTTTGATATTATAAAATAGTAGTATATATTTAAGATGGGAGATAGATATATATGGGTAAAATAATTGTAATAGAAGGAACTGATTGTTCTGGAAAAGAAACCCAATCGAAATTATTAGAAAAGAAACTAAAAGAGGCTGGTCATAAATGTGTTCGCTTTGGATTTCCTAATTACGACTCTCCAACTGGTAAGATAGTAGGTGGAGCCTATCTTGGTAAACCAGAAATAGGAGAAAGTTATTTTAAAGAAGGAGCAGTAAATGTAGATCCACATGTAGTTTGTCTATATTATGCAGCAGATAGAAAATACAATATGACAGAAATAGAAAAATACTTACAAGAAGACTATTATGTAATATTAGATAGATATACAACAAGTAATCTTGCTCACCAAGGAAGTAAAATTCACGATAAAGATGAAAGATTTAATATGTATCAATGGATAGATAAACTAGAGTATTGGTTATTAGGGCTTCCAAAACCAGATAAGACAATATTCTTACATATGCCATATGAAAAATCATCAGAATTAAAAAAGAATAGACAATTTCTTGATGAACATGAAAAGTCTCCAGAGCACTTAAAACAAGCAGAAGAAGCATATATTGAATTATCTGAATTATACAACTGGGATAGAATTGAATGTGTTAAAGATGATGAGATTAGAACTATAGAAGATATCAATGAAGAAATTGTCGAGTTAGTTAAAACTCTATAACAGTTTCTTTTTTTGGAGGAAGTATGATTAAAGTAAATAATGTAAGTAAAGAATTTACAAAAGAAGTAGCTAAAAATAAAAAAGAAAAGTTCTTGGCTGATAATAATATTTCATTTGAAGCAAAAGATGGACAAATACTAGGTATTCTAGGACCAAATGGAGCAGGTAAGACAACATTACTTAGAATGATAGCTGGAATAATGGAACCAACTAGTGGATCTATTGAAATAGGTGGAATGACTTATGATAAAGATCCTATAGAAATAAAGAAGCAAATTGCATTCTTAAGTGGTAATACTAAATTATATAAAGATATTTCACCAGTAGAATTATTAAAGATGTGCTGTGAGTACTACGATGTACCAAAAAATAAACAAGATGAAGAAATAGAAAAAGTAATTAATAGATTTGATATGCAAAAGTTTGCTCATCAACGAATTGGTAACTTATCTACTGGTCAAACACAAAGAGTAGGTATCGCAAGATGTGTA
>OCVV011309712.1_pt1 | contig 12810 bp, 7 predicted proteins | sample 1539721 | NCBI WGS metagenome assembly OCVV01 (sample SAMN02144230, study PRJEB22623) | gut metagenome | biome: sheep rumen | host: Ovis aries | place: New Zealand
CCGATGTCCGCGGGAGCGGAGTGTCCGTAAACAGAATAGCATAAAGCTGCTGTCCGCGGGGCATATTTTTAAGAACAGAGGCTGTTTTTTTGAGAAGTTCGTCTCTTTCCTCCGGATTTCCGCGGATGAGGAGGGCAGGGCGGCCTTCTTTGAGGACTGCTGCAAAGTCTCTTCCGGGAAGAGCTTCGGCCAGGAGGGCTTCATATTCGGGTAGGAAGATCTTTGTCCCGTCCGAAAGGACCAGGATCTCCTTCTTGCGCCCGGTGATGTGCAGACAGCCGTTCTCATCGAGAAAACCGAGATCCCCGGTGGACAGCACTCCGTCTCTTAAGACGGCAGCGGTCGCTTCCGGGTCGTCAAGGTAGCCTTTCATCATGGTGAGGGGAGCCCTGACCAGGATTTCTCCGTCCGGCGCGATCGTGACCACATCGTCCGGGCAGACCGTCATCGCGAAGGGATCGTCCCCGAGCGAGAGGGCGACGCCCGAACCGGTCTCGGTGAGGCCGTAGCCTGCGCTGACGCGGATCCCCCTCGCCTTCACCGCGGAGATGAGCGCCGCGGGACATGCGCCGGCCCCGATGAGAACGAGGGAGAGCTCACCGTTCAGGGCATTCATTTTCAGGAGGAATCCGAGCAGATCGGGCACAAGGCTCACCGCCGCCGGCCTGAAAAATGCAAAATCCTGCGCGAGATATCGGATCCCCCTGCCGAGCGCAACGGCGGCACCTGAGGAGAGCCCCCATAAGAACCCGCAGACCATGCCGAAAACATGGTTCAGGGGCAGCGCAAGGAGAAGGATATCGTCCGGTGTGAGGGGCAGGCAGGAGCTGCCGTTCCAGGCGCTCGCAAGGAGAGAGCTTTCGGTGAGAACGACCGCCTTTGCCTTGTCGGTCGTCCCGGAGGTGAAGAAGCAGATGTCGCCGGCTTTGAGGGTCGTTCCGCCCGTGAGGGCACCGGACAGTTCTTCCGCGAGTTCCCCGTCGCGGCTGAAGAGGCGGTCTGCCTTCACCTTCCGGATCGCGGCCGTAAGGTCCTCCTCCGGCGCGTTCGGGTCCAGAAGAACGACGGGGAGTCCGGCTCCGACAGCGCCGAGAAAGGCCGCGAGGGCTTCCGGACTTGCCTCAGGCACGAACGCAAGGCAGGAGCCGCCGTCCGCCTTAAAGACGGAGGCCTGCCTGTCTGTGAGGGCGAGCAGATCGGAGAAGCTGAGGCGGGCGGGGCGGTTTTCATTTTCAAACACGAGAGCAGGGGAATCGGGCGTTCTGCCGGCGTAAAAGGCGAGCATTTCCCGGAATGTTGTAAAGCGCATATGGCCTCCTTTGCGAAGAGCACTCCATCTATGATAGCACGCTTTGTAAAAAATAACCATAGAAAATAAATGAGATAGTGCATTATTTGTAGAAATGTAGTATATTGAGATTGAGTCGGTTCAACAACTTCGATTTGCGATTATTATATAAATGCATATGCAAGGAGGAACGCATGGACAAGAACACAAGAATCTGCATCATCGGCGGAGGCCCGGCCGGACTTTCGGCAGGTATGTACCTGGAGAAGAAGGGGTACGAGAACTATACGATCCTGGAGAGACTGGATCGTGTCGGCGGCAAGTGCTGGTCACCGCATTACAACGGGCGCCGCTATGAGATGGGCGCTATCATGGGCGTTCCGTCTTACTATGCAGTCCACGACGTCGAGGAATTCTGCGGCATTACCCACGACGGCCCGAAGCTGAACCGCAATTACAAGAATGCACAGGGCAAGGTCATCGAGCCGTTCGAGCCGAAGAAGAACCCGCTTAAGATCCCGCGTCTTCTCAAAATGAAGAAGCAGCTGAAGAAGTTCGGCGAGCTCCTTGAGACCAAGTACAAGGGCTACGATGTGAACGGCCACCGCGGTGTCGCGGAAGGCCGCTACGAGGGCTTCTCCCAGCAGAACGCAGACCGTGAACCGGTCAGCGGCGTAAACCCGAACCTGAAGGATCTGGCTCTGCCGTTCTCGGAGTTCTGCAGGATCAACGGCATCGAGCTCATTCAGGATATCTGGATCGGACCGTTCACGTCCTTCGGCTACGGCTATTTTGATGAGATCCCGGCAGGCTACGTCCTGAAGTATCTGGATTTCCAGACCTGCATGAACTTCGTCAAGATCAACCTCTGGACCTGGAAGGACGGCACCCAGTACATCTGGGAGCAGCTGAACGACCACTTAAAGAACCCGGCAAGACTTAACTCCACGATCGAGAAGGTCGAGCGCAGGGACGGCAAGGTCTATGTGACGGTCAACGGCGAGGTCGAGGAGTACGACAAGATCATCGTGACGGCGCCGCTCTACATCCCGGACAAGCGCGCGGACGGCCAGATCGGCATGGTGGATTACTTCGACACCCGCGACGACGAGAGAGAGCTCTTCTCGAAGATCGATTACGAACGCTACGATGTCATGGCGGTCGAGACGACCGCGAAGCATCATCCGGAGATCTCCTACTATGTCTTTGACAACATGGTTCCGGAGAGACTCGGCCACCTCATGGTCTACTATCGCCGCTGGAGAGACACGAAGGACCAGGTCATCACGACCTATGCACTCCGCAAGCACAAAGACATGCCGGAAGTTCCGTACGATGTCTGCAAGACCCGCGTCTTAAAGGACCTCTGGAAGATGAAGAACCCGGCCAGGAAGCTGGTCAACGAGTGGAGCGTCTACTATTTCCCGCATGTCTTCAGCGAGGACTATGCGGCCGGCTGGTATGATAAGGTCGAGGGAATGCAGGGCAAGTACGACACGTTCTATGCCGGCGAGATCATGAGCTTCGGCGACATGGATGAGACGGCCGAATACTCGAGAGAGCTTGTCGAGCGCTTCTTCTGATCCGTTTAGGAAAATATGCAGCGGCTGTTCTTTTGCGGCAGCCGCTGCTTCGCTTATACCTGGAGGAAAACAACATGAAATTCTACAAAGACCACTACGATGTGATCGTCATCGGGGGCGCTCTGGCCGGTCTTTCCTCCGCTCTGATGCTGGCAGACAAGGGCAAGGATGTGCTTGTCCTCGAGCGGCACAACCTGCCGGGCGGCATCGCCACCAGCTTTGTCAGGGGCGGAATCGAGATGGAGGCCACTCTCCACGAGATGATGAGCATCGGAAGCAAGAAGAACCGCCTGAAGGTCGGGCAGTTCTTTGACGATATGGGGGTGGATATCGACTGGCTCAAGGTGCCGGAAGCGTATCACGCATCCCTCCCGGGGCTTGAGGTGACGCTTCACCCCGGCTACAAGACGTTTGCGAAGGAGATCGATACGGCCGTTCCGGGCACCTACAGCAAGGTGCTGCACCTGCTCTACCTCTGCTACAAGGTATTCAACAGCGTAAATGTCCTCTCGATCCATCCGATGAGCAAGCCGATGATGCTCTTAAAGCACAATGAGTTTGTACGGACGGCCGGCTACTCCGCAAAGGAGGTCATCGACACGTTTGAGCTGCCGCAGCAGGCGGTGGATCTTCTGGCGCCCTACTGGATCTACGTCGGGTCTCCGCTCTCGGAGCTCCCGTTTACGATCTACGCGGTCCTCATGGCGGACTATATCGGCTGGGGCTCCTATGTCCCTAAGAAATTCAGCCACGAGATGGCGCTCAAGATGGCGGAGAGAGCAGAGGCTATGGGCGTTCAGATCGAGTACCGGCAGGAAGTGGAGAAGATCCTCGTGAGAGACGGGCAGGTTTACGGCGTACGCACCGCCCGCGGGGACGAGATCCACGCGGACTATGTGATCTCGGGCGCCTACCCGAACAAGGTCTACACCTCGATGATCGAGCCTGCCTCCGAAGTGCCGGAGAAGGCAATCAAACAGGTGAACGCGAGGAGGCTGTCGCTCACGGCATTTTCCGTGGTCATGCTGCTCGATAAGAGCCCGGAGGAGCTGGGGATCCGGGATTACAGCATTTTCAGCGGTGATACGATGGACACGGATGTCCTCTACGAGGATCTGACCGGGCTCGGACCCTACCGCTACCTCACGACGATCTGCCTCAATTACGCGAATCCGGACGCGGTGCCGGAGGGCATGACGTCCCTCTCCATCACGACGCTTCCGCGGGCGGACGGCTGGAAGACCGTCAGCGCGGAGGATTACGACAGGGTCAAGCATGAGGCCGCAAAGCAGATGATCGAGGACATGTCGAAGTACTTCGGCACGAATCTTCTCGACCACATCGTGGAAATCGTCATCGAGACGCCGATGACGATCAACCGCTATGCGGGCGCCTGGAACGGCGGCATCTACGGCTACACGCACCGGATGGAGGACCACATCATCGCGCGCCTTCAGACCGGCGAGGAGGAGAGGCTCATCAAGGGTCTCGAGTTTGCCGGGGCCCACGCGATCTCCGGAAACGGCATGGGGCCGGCGGTCACGAACGGTCGCAAGGCAGCGAAAAATGTACTCGACGCAATGGCAAAGGAGGCTGAAAAATGAAAATCAAAGGATTTTTACAGGATGTGACAGGTGCCTCCCGCGTCACGAAGGCGAGACTGGCCGCATTTGAGAACGCTTCCCCCGTCCCGGTGAAGGAAGATCCGATCTCTGAGACACGCATGCGCTGGCATCCGGGAAAGCTGAACCTTACCGTGAAGGAGATCCGCGACGCGAGCATCACCGCAAAGACCTTCCGCTTTGTGCGGACGGACGGAGGCGAGATGCCTTTCTTCTACGCGGGCCAGTTCATGGTTCTTGATTTTCCGATCGGGACCAGCCTGATCTCGAGACCTTACTCCATCTCCTCGGCTCCGTGCGAGGCGAGAGGGGAGAACGGCTATGTGGAGATCACGGTTCGCCGCTCGAAAGGGGACGGCTTCATCGCGGATTACCTGAACGATGAGGTGAAGGTCGGAGATACGTTTGACGCGCTGATCGGCTGCGGCCAGTTCTACTACGAGCCCCTGAGGGATGCGGACCATGTGGTCGCGCTCGCGGGCGGCGCCGGCATCACGCCGTTCGCCTCGATGGCGAAGGAGATCGCAGCCGGGAAGCTCGACATGGATCTCACGATCCTCTTCGGGTCGGTCTCATCCAACGATATCATTCTGAAGGAAGAGCTGGAGGCCTTAAAGAGCGACAAACTGCACATCGTCCATGTTCTCTCCGGTGACGAGCCGGACTGGCAGGGGGAGAGAGGCTTCCTCACGGCAGACCTCATCAAAAAGTACTCGGCTCCCGATACCTCGTATTTCATCTGCGGGCCGCAGGTGATGTATACATTCCTGAGAAAAGAGCTGGAGAAGATGGACATACCGGCAAGGCGCGTCCGCTTCGAGGTTTTCGGCCAGGCGAAGGATGTCACGAAGTTTGCCGGCTATCCGAAGGAGATTGCGGGAGAGGTGTTTAAACTCACGGTCCGCCGGGGTATTCATGAGGATGTTATCCCCGCCAGAGCCGATGAGAGCCTTGTCGTCGCGCTGGAGCGGGCGGGCATCCGCATCGAGACCGGCTGCCGGAGCGGCGAGTGCGGGTTCTGCCGGAGCAAGGTGGTTTCGGGGCAGGTTTTCATTTCCCCGGAAAATGACGGCAGGAGAGCCGCCGACAAGGATTTCGGCTACGTGCACGCCTGCGCGGCTTACCCGCTTTCCGATGTGACGATCAAAATACCGATTGCATGAAAGGACGCACTATGGTTAAGGAAGTTAACCCGATGATCCACGTGAACGGGCTGGACTACCCGGTGGACGGACATCACTGCGACGACCCGGAGAAGGCCGCGCTCGTTAAGAAGCTGGCGGTCATGATCACGGACAATATCCCGAGAAAGCTCCCGGGCGGCATGAAGGAAAACCACATGGATTTCTGGATCCTCGACCGGCTGCTCACGAAGCAGGAAGTCCGCTTTATGCTGAGCTTTAAGAAGCGCCGCGTGGGTCTCACGACAAAAGAACTGGCAAAAAGAAACAATCTCCCGGTCAGAAAGACCCAGAAGATCATCGATCACCTGCTGTGGATCGGCATTCTGGAGCAGAACCGGGACAATGAAGATCACCATATTCAGTATCTGGTCCCGAAGTGGGTCGTCGGCTCGGGCGAGTACATGGTCGAGCACAAGACGCTCGCGGACGAGCATCCGGAAGTCGCGACCATGTTCAACCTGGCGCCGCAGGAGCCGCTTGAGCTGGCTGCCAAGCTGGTGCCGCCCGGCGGCGCCGGCATCGGCATGCATGTCATCCCGGTCGAGAAGGCTATCGACGCCGCCAGCGAGAGCGTGAGCGTCGAGCACCTGTCCCACTGGCTCGAGAAATATGACACCTTCTGCTCCATGGTCTGCGCGTGCCGCAAGGCTCAGCGCATCCGCGGGGAGGGCGTCGGCGATATCGAAGGCCACATGTGCATCGGCGTCGGCGACATCGCGGAGTTCCTGGTCGAGTCCGGCAAGGACGCGAGGTACATCACCCGCGAGGAGGCCATGGACATCATCATGCGGGCGGAGCGCAAGGGCTACGTGCACCAGATCACGAACCTGGACGGCCCGAACCGCATCGTCGGCATCTGCAACTGCTCGCCGGGAAGCTGCTACGGTCTCAGAACCTCCCAGCTCTTCAACACGCCGAACATGTCGAGAAGCGCTTACCGCGCCCATGTCGACGCCGAGAAATGCGTCGCCTGCGGCAAGTGCGTGGAGGTATGTCCGGCCGGTGCCGCAAGGCTCGGGCAGAAGCTTTGCAAGGCGGACGGAACCCGCGTGAGATATCCGATGCACGACCTGCCGGATGATAACGTCTGGGGCGAGGACCGCTGGAGCCCGGATTACCGGGAGAAAAATAAAGTCAACTGCTACGATACGGGCACATCGCCGTGCAAGACGGCATGTCCGGCCCATATCGCGGTGCAGGGCTACATCCGCATGGCAGCGGAGGGACGCTACGAGGAGGCGATCCGCCTGATCCGCCAGGACAACCCGTTCCCGGCCGTCTGCGGCGCCGTCTGCAACCGCCGCTGCGAGGATCGCTGCACGCGCGGTACCATCGATGCGCCGGTGGCGATTGACGAGATCAAGAAATTCCTGGCCCAGTGGGAGCTCGATCACCCGCAGGACTACAAGATCATCTGCGAGAACGGCGAGGGCAAGGAGTGGACCGACTACAAGATCGCGGTCATCGGAGCCGGGCCTGCCGGCCTCTCAGCCGCCTGGTATCTCCGCATGGAAGGCTACCCGGTCACGGTTTTTGAGAAGGAAGAGCGGCCGGGCGGCATGCTCTTAAACGGCATTCCGAATTTCCGCCTCGAGAAGGAAGTGCTTGAGAAGGAGATTGAGATCATCAAAAATGCGGGTGCCGAGATCCGTTGCGGCGTTGAGATCGGCAAGGATATCACGCTGGATGAGCTTAGAGCGCAGGGCTACAAGGCCTTCTACGTGGCGATCGGTCTCCAGGGCGGCCGCATGGCGGGTGTCCCCGGGGAAGACGCCGAGGGTGTTTATTCGGGTGTAGGCTTCCTCAGGAAGATCAACATGGATACGGCGTTCAGGCTGAAAGGCGATGTCGTCGTGGTCGGCGGCGGAAATGTCGCGGCCGATGTCGCCCGCGCCGCGCTTCGCGCGACGGACGGCAAGGTGACCATGCTCTGTCTCGAGCAGCGGCATGAGATGCCTGCCGCGAAGGACGAGGTGGCAGAGCTTACCGCCGAAGGCATTGAGCTTAAGAACGGCTGGGGCCCGAAGGAGATCCGCACGGAGGACGGAAAGGTCACCGGTATTGTTTTCAAAAAATGCGTCAGCGTCTTCGACGAGAAGCATCGCTTCTCCCCGAAATACGATGAGGATCACACAATCGAGATCCCCTGCGAGAACGTTCTCATGGCGATCGGCCAGAGCGCGGAGTGGGGCGGACTGCTTGAGGGCAGCCGCGTGGTCGTGAAGCCGAACGGAACCGCAGCGGCGGATTCGGTGACCGGGCAGACCGCGGAGCCGGATATCTTTGTGGGAGGAGACATTTTCCACGGCGCACGGTTTGCGATTGACGCGATCGCGGACGGCAGGCAGGGCATGGTCTCCATCAACCGCTACGTCCATCCGGGACAGTCTCTCACGATCGGCCGCGATCTCCGCGAGTTCATTGAGCTCGACCGCGACGATATCCGCGTGGATGCCTATGACAACGCGCCGAGGCAGACGCCGGGCATGCGGCCGGGCAACGCGGCGAAGTCGTTTGAGGATATGAGACTGCCGCTCACGGAGGAGCAGGTGAAGAAGGAAGCGAACCGCTGCTTAAAGTGCGGCGCGACCAAGGTCGATCTGAACCAGTGCATCGGCTGCGGCCTCTGCACGACCCGCTGCGAGTTTGACGCGATCCATCTGACCCGCGATATCCCGGAGGCGAGCGACATGCACAAGGCCGAGGAGATGATGAGTCTGGTCGGACCGTATGCAGCCAAGCGCATGAAGATGATCATCAAGAAGAAGGTCACGGGGAAGTCGGAGTATCCGACCTGGCAGGAATGAACGAAGATACATTACTTTACCGAAAGAATATGGAAATCGTGAGCTCGGACGTGGACGCCATGAGGCGTCTGCGTCCGAGCGCGCTTTTTACGATGCTGGCGGAGGCGGCAATCGCCCACACGACGATGCTCGGCGCCGGCAGAGAGAAGACGCTGGATAAAGGATATCTCTGGGTGGTGGCGCTGCAGAGGGTTTTCATTTCAAGAATGCCGGAATACGACGAGAAGGTGTTGCTGACCTCCTGGCCGGGCCGGCGGATGCGGAGTCTCTTTCCGCGGTATACCCGCATAACGGACGGCGACGGACATGTGCTGGTGAACGCCTCCGCTATCTGGACGCTCCTCGACGAGCGGGAGCGGGTCATGCTGGACCCGGAGGAGGCCGGCGTGGATGTGCCCGGGACGCTCATGGGCGGGGAGGCGGCATTTCCGTGCTCGCCGAGGGTGAGCCGGGAGGGAGAGGGCGACTTTTTTACGGTTCCCTACAGCTTTGTGGATATCAACGGCCACATGAACAACGCCCGCTATATTGACCTTGCCTGGGACCGGATGCCGGCGGATTTTCGCAGAAGGCCGGTGCGGGAGATCCAGACGGAGTACGCCGGTGAGGTGTGCATGGATCAAAAGGTCCGGCTGGTGAGCCGGGCGGAAGGGGAGAACTTTACGCTTCTCGGGACGGATGAGAACGGAGAAAAGGTGCTCTTTAAGATCAGAGTAAATGCAAAAGCCTGAGCGGTGTGCTCAGGCTTTTCAGAATATCCCGGCGGAGGAAATCGCGGTGGGGAAACGAACATGCGCAATAAAACAAAAATGCTCGCAGGAATTCTGGCGGCTGTCATCGCGGCGCTGACGGCAGGCTGTGCCCAAAAGGCGGAGCCCGCGCGTGAGGAGCCCTCGGGAGAGCCCGCTGCGGAGCTGACCCTTCCGGATGACGCCGGGGAGCTTAAGGCGCTGTGCCTTGTGACGTCGGATCTTCATTTTACGCTGAGCGATGTCTCGTCGGTCTACACCCTCGGAAAATACACGCCGGAGCTCGCCCGGGCCTTCGCGGAGGAGGCAGCCGAACGGAAGCCGGACGTCGTTCTCATGTGCGGGGACAACACGAACAGCAGCCGTGCGGAGGACCTTGAGGCGCTCACGGACATCCTTGCGCCGCTCCATGAGGGCGGATGCGAGGTGATCCTGGTGACCGGAAACCACGACTGCGGATTTACCGGGGAGGAGTTCTTTGGCTGCATCGACCGGCTCTGCAGTGTCACGGAGCGGGATCCGGCCTCCTATTCCTACGCAGTGGTGACGCACGGCTGCCGGTTCCTCGCGATGGACGACAACACGGCGGTACCGGGCGGAGAACGCGGAAAATACAAGGAAGAGACCCTGGAGTGGCTTAAAAGGCAGCTTGCCGAGGCGGAGGATGCAGGGGAGCGGGCGGTTTTCATTTCCCATCACAGTCTTATGACCGCGGGAAATGCGGAGCTTGACAACTACTACCGGATCGATGAACCGGAGTTCGCCGGACTTCTTCGGGAACACGGGGTACAGATGGCCTTCACCGGGCACCGGCACTCGCAGGAGATCCTGAAGGACGGGGATTTTTATGAGATCATCAGCGCGCCGCTCATGGCGGTGCCGCACATCTACGGGGAGCTTGTCATCTATGAGCGGGCGGCTTCCTATAAAACGGTCCCGCTTGCGATCGAGCGTTACGGGACGAGGCGATTAAAGGAAGCGCTCGCGAGTGAGGCGGAGACGAGCGGAGAGAACCTCGATTCAATTGTCGAGGCGGTGCTCGGAAAAGGGTATTCCCGCGCGAAGAGGGAGGAGATCGGAAAACTCTTTGCCGCTTTTATGAATGCTTACGCGGAGGGGACACTTGCTGACCACCGGGAGGAGATCATGGGGAGCCCGCACTACGAGGATTTCCTCGAAGCCTTCGCTGAGAGCAACTACGGGCCCTGGATCAGGTACATGATGGAGACGACGGCGGAGCCGGGAAACCGGGCGGTGATTCCTCTTGCGGAATGTTCGTGAAAAAGTGCATCGGGATGCGTCCTGTTTGACAATAAATGCAAACGGGAATAAAAATATATACTATAATTGTATACAAGAATTTTACTGCACAAAAAGAAGGGAGGCATTACAATGGCAGTTCATGTTGTGAAAGAGGCAAGAAGGTGTCTTAAATGCAAGAAGCCCATGTGTGTGGAGGGATGTCCCGTACGCACGCCGATCCCGCAGATGATCGAGCTCTTTCTCGACGGGAAGAGCGATGAGGCCGGAAAACAGCTCTTTGAGAACAACCCCTTAAGTACCGTCTGCGCACTGGTCTGCAACCATGAGGCCCAGTGCGAGGGCCACTGCATTCAGGCCCGCAAGGGGACTCCGATCCACTGGTCCAGCATCGAGGACTATATCTCCGAGAAATATCTTGACCGCATGAAGGTCGAGAAGGCGCCCTGGAACGGCCAGCGGGCGGCGATCATCGGCAGCGGTCCTGCAGGCCTCACAATCGCGATCATGCTTGCGCGCAAGGGCTACAAGGTGACCCTGTTCGACAGCCGCGACAAGATCGGCGGCGTGCTTCGCTACGGGATCCCGGCGTTCCGCCTGCCCAAGATCCTGCTCGACGAGTATGAGGAGAGACTGCGCGAGATGGGCATCCTGATCCGCCCGAACACCTCCATCGGCGGGGCGCTCACGGTCGACGACCTCTTCCGGGACGGCTATGCGTCCGTGTTCATCGGCACTGGCGTCTGGCGCCCGCGCACGCTGGGGGTCGTCGGCGAGAGTCTCGGAAATGTGCATTTTGCAATTGATTACCTGGCGAATCCGGACAGCTACCGCCTGGGCGACACGGTCGCGATCATCGGGGCCGGCAATTCCGCCATCGATGTGGCCCGGACGGCGATCCGCCACGGAGCCCGCGTCGTGGATGTCTACGAGCGGTCGAGCAAGGCGGCGGCCAGCGAGCGGGAGATCGATTACGCGGTGGCTGACGGCGTCGAGATTCATTACGGGTTCAACACGGTCCGCATCGAGGATGAGGGACCGGTCTTCAAGAAGGCGACATTTGATGAGGAGGGAAATCCGGTCGACTACAGCGAGGAGAAGCTCTATCCGGCGGATTCCACGATCGTGGCGGTGAGCCAGGGACCGAAGGACAAGATCGTCAACACGACTTCGGATATCGCGACGACCCGGCAGGGACTTGTATGGACGGACAAGGCCGGCCATACGACCCGTGACGGGGTGTTCGCGAGCGGCGACGTCGTCAAGGGCGCCCGCACGGTCGTCGAGGCGGTCAAGTACTCGAAGATGGTCGCGGAGGCCATGGATGAGTATATGACGGGACTGAGAGAGAAAGAGTGAAGAAAGCCAACGAAAAATGGGGACAGTTCTTTTTTCCTGAAAAAGAACTGTCCCCATTTTGTTGAGTCTCAGGAACTCTTGACCTCCTTCCAGTACTCGAAGTAGAGCGCGTCGCCCTCCTCCCCGAGGTAGTCGAAGGCCTCGAGATTGTCGTACTGTGAGAGGTCCGGGAAGAGGACCTCGTTCTCGAGAAGCTCCTCGTCCATGAGCTCCATCGCGGCCACATTCGGCGTGGAATAGTAGATGTACTCGAAATTCATGAGCGCGATGTCGGGACGGCACATGAAGTCGATCCACTTCATCGCGTTCTCTTTGTGGCGGGAGGCCTTTGTCACGACCCAGCCGTCGATCCAGACATTGGTCCCCTCCTCGGGGATGACGTACTCGAGGTTTTCATTTTCCTCGCGGGTGTACTCGGCCTCGCCGGAGTAGATGACGCCGAAGATCGACTCGCCGCCGATCATCTTGTCGCGGACCTCGTCGACGACGTAGGCCTGCACGAGAGGCTTCTGCTCGATGAGGAGGTCGGTGGCCTCGCGGAGCTCCTGCTCATCGAGCGTGTTCAGCGAGTAGCCGAGCATCTTGAGCGGTACCGTGTAGAGGTCGCGGACCGAGTCCTGCATCAGGATCTCATCTTTGTACTTCGGATCCCAGAGGATGTCCCAGCTTGTGACCGGCTCGTCCACCCGGGAGCTGTCGTAGAGGATCCCGACCGTGCCCCAGGTGTAGGGGCAGGAGTAGATGTTGCCGGGGTCGAAGCCCTCCGCCTGGAGAAGGTACTCCTCGCCGATGTTATTTTTCGCGTTCGGCATGTTGTCCCAGTCGAGGGGCTCAAGGAGATCCTCCCCGATCATCCGCGCGATCATGTAGTCGGAGGGGCAGATGACATCGTACTGGGAGGGATTTGCGTCGATCTTGGGGAACATGACCTCGTTGGTCTCGAACTCGTCGTAGACGA
>OCVV011347974.1_pt1 | contig 12809 bp, 6 predicted proteins | sample 1539721 | NCBI WGS metagenome assembly OCVV01 (sample SAMN02144230, study PRJEB22623) | gut metagenome | biome: sheep rumen | host: Ovis aries | place: New Zealand
ATAACACTGCAGCAGAAGGCGGCAACAGCGGCGCTCTCAAAGTGACTAAGGGAAACCTTACCATTTCGGACTGCAATTTTACCGGTAATTCTTCCGGTAATCATGGAGGTGCATTCTGGGTTTCCGGAGGTACCACTACTGCCACCAACCTTACTTTCAAGGGCAACTCTTCAAAGTGGGGCGGCGTATTGTATTCAAACAAGGATGCAAGTGCTGATGCACCCGTTGCTACATTCACTTCCTGCACCTTCGGCGGCAGTACGGATGGAGAGCCAAACACTGCAAGCAGTTGCGGCGGTGTTCTTGCCTGCGACTTGGGAACGATCAATTTAATCAGTTGCACATTCACCAAGAATTCTGCATCTGACCGTGGAGGAGCGATCTTCATCAATAACTCCGGCAGCGTCGTGAATATCGGAACTGACGATGTGGCGAATTCCGGCGGTTCATTCTTGTCTCACACTGCCGCACACGGCGGCGTGGTAGCGCTTCAGAACGGTGCCCTGCTGAAAGCTTATAACGCAGAATTCGGCTCCAACACCGCGACAAGCCACGGAGGAGTCATCTGCGTGACTCAGGGCAGTCCTACAGTAAGGCTAGGAGACAATAAGTTCCACAACAACACCGCAAATGCGTCAGGAGGTGTCATAACAGTGAAAGGTACTGGAAAAACTTCTCCCAATGCTCCAAATATTTATGTTGAAGATGGAAATGAGTTTAAGTCAAACAGCGCCAAAAACGGTGGTGGTGCAATTAGGTTACGTGAAGAACCGGCTACATCAACCGTTGAAGGCAAAGAGGGTAACGAGACCAAGGCCAACCTGTATGTAACCGGCAAGAATTCTTTCGAAGATAACAATGCGCAAGGATATGGCGGCTGCCTTGACCTCCGCACATCCGGCACAGTATCTATCGATGGTGCGACATTCCATGCCAATTATACTAGTCTCGATGCCAGTTACGACAAAGGTGGTGCAATCAACCTTTCCGACTCCGAACTCGGTACTGGAGACTTCAGCATCAGCAATTGCGTCTTTGACAGCAACTATGCCGGTAGTATGACAGGTACTCAGGCTGCCAACGGAGGTGCAATCAATATCGGCGGAAACGATGATAACTTTAAGATGTTGACAAAGATATCCAAGTGCCTGTTCAAGGGGAACTGTGCAAAACAGTCTGGCGCTATTTATTTCCAGGATGCTTCGGCTGTCACTTGGATTTCAGACTGTGCTTTTACAGGAAACTTCATAAAGCATCGTTATGGAACGACGATGACAATAGCCAAGGGAACAGTGTGCATGAATAATTGTTCCTTCGCGGATGACACTTATTCTATATCGGCTACTTCAAACAACACTGCCGGTCAGCAGTGTGCCTGGATTAATGTCAAGCCGACAAAACTGGTTATGAGCAATTGCACCCTTGTGGGAACCACGAGACTTGATACCGGCATGCTGGACAACAGCAGCGCCTGTCTGCTTCGCTTTGATGCTATCGGTAATACCCACTATCTCATCAACAATATCATTGCTCCGACCGGCAGTTGCCGCACTCTTTGGGCAGACAGTTCCCCGGTTATCAATGCAACATCCAACAAAGTGGGTACGAAGACATTCACTGCTGGTGCTACCTACAACGCCTCTGGCACCGAATCCGCCGGTTATCTCGGCACGAGTTCGTACTTCGGCGGCCTCGCCTGGCAGGGCACGGCCACACCTGCAAGCTGGGACAACCGTTACTGGAAATGGAATGGAACCCTTTCCGGCGGTAGCAATACGGACAAGGCTCTGCTTGTAGACGTGAAATCGGCGATACAGACCGCCGATGCCGACTTCTACGCCTGGCTCAACTCCATCGACGCTCTCGACAAGGATTGCCGTGGCAAAGCCCGCGGTACTACCACCTGGCCCGGTGCATACGACGGAACCAACGAGTAAAATATGACGAAAGGCTTCATTACAAAGGCCGCTGTGACCATTTTGGCGGCGGCCTTTTTTGCATACTCCTGCGATAAGCCCGAGTTCGTGCCGGAAGCGGATAAGGCCCCAGTGGAAAACGACGAGACCGGAACTTACGAGGAGGGATTCTATGTTACGGTGAACGGCGCCGGCATGTTCACGGGCGAGGACTGGGACAATGCCTTCAGCGCAGCAGACCTGCGAAACCTTCTTCTCGCTGATGCAAACGGCGTCTTTTCTGCGGAGAAGGTCGCCCGCGTGAACGGGAAGACCATCCATCTTGAAGAAGGCATCTATCCTCTTTCCACTGCTGAGAATCCCAGCCCGAAGATGTCCGGAGACGCCGCCGCGTGGTCGGTCACCATCAAAGGCGGCTACAGTAGCGGGCATTACGTGCAGTACCCCGACAGGCATCCATGCTACCTTTCCGGCGGCAGCGACAGGCAGATCGTGGAAATTGGCGGCGGTGTGACTGTCACACTCGATGCAGTCGGCATCGCCGGCGGACTTGGAAAAGCTTCCGGACAGGCGGTTGTGGCGGTGAGGGGAGGCTCCCTCAAAATGACAGGATGCAGGATCATCAATAATTTCAGTTCTTATACCGCAGGCGCAATCAACGTGTCTGCGGGTGGCAGTTTCAAGGCGGAGAACTGCTTTTTCGAAAGCAATGTGGCGCAGGCAGGTGGCTGTCTCAATATCGACGGCAGCCAGAGTACCTGCATACTTACCGCCTGCACTTTCTCTGCCAACGCTTCCACGGGACAAGGCGGCGCGATCAAGGTTTCCAACGGATTCCTTTATGCGAAGGACTGCATATTCAAAGGCAATCATGCGGAAACGCGCGGAGGCGCCCTCTGGCTTGCAGGAAGCAGGGACAGCGAATCGGTGCTTTTCGAAGACTGCACTTTCGAGGGCAACTCCTGCGTGAACGGCGGCGGCGCCTGCTGGATGGACAGCGGTGCTGCGGCTACGTTCAGGAACTGCAGTTTCACCGGCAACGTTGCCAGCAACGGTTCGGCCGGCTCTTTCTATGCAAATGAAGGTGCCGATAACCTGTTGGTAATAGAGGATTGTACTTTCAGCGGCAACCACGGCGGCAACTACACCGGCGGCAGCATCCATATCCGTGGCAATGCAAGCGGCAAATCTGTGCTCAGATGCAGCGGCAGCAGTTTCGATGGCGAATGGAGCGGCACCAACGGAGGCCTCATCGCCCTTGGCGGCACAGGAGCGGAAGCATATTTCGATGCCTGCATCATCCGAAACTGCCACGCGGTCAAGAATTCCGGAGTGTTCTACCATTATTCCAACGGAGGCCGGCTCTATTTCAACGCCTGCAGTTTTGAAGACAATTATATCGAGGGCAGTTACGGCACGGAAGCAGCAACGGTGTCCGGTTCCGATGAAGTGCGTATTGCGCTTAACAACTGTGCGGTAAAGGGCAGCTACAATGCCAAGGCCGATGCAAATTCGCAGCAGTCCTGCTGGTACAATATCGGCGCCGTAGGCAAGTTTACTTTCGCGAACTGCTCGCTTGCAGGCGTGCCCACGGTGGACGGAAGGGAGTTCTCCCGATACGGCCTTGTGCGCCTGAACGACAATGCGGCCAACGCGGTTTTCGTGAACAATATCATTGTTTCCACGGCTGAGAACGGTTTCGCCCTTTACGGAGGCGACACGCAGACTCATCTGGAAATCGGCGGAACCGGCAACCTGCTCTCTCCCGCAACCTCGCAGAACGAGGGAAGCTTCATTTATTCCCCGGGAAAGGGCGACAGGACTGATCTCTATGCCAAGGACCTCCCCGGGCTTGAATGGGCGGGGAATACCTGGAAATGGGACGCCTCGTCTTTCAGCGGATTCCTTTCCACCCGTGAAGTGAATGACGCCATCCAGGAGTCGGATCCCGATTTCTATTACTGGCTGAGCGGAATCGGTGCTTTGGGAAAAGATATGTCGGGAAATGCGCGCGGCGATATTTCCTGGCCCGGTGCTTATCAGAATTGATATGATAATGAAAAGATTATTGACATATACCCTGCTCTTTCTGCTCAGCCTCCCGGCTTTCGCGCAGAAAGTGCCGGTTTCCGGAGTGGTGAAGGATGCGGAGACCGGGGAAGGAGTGATCGGCGCATCGATACTCCTCAAGGGGACCACGACCGGTACGATCGCGGACCTTGACGGCAATTTCTCCATCGATGCTCCCGCAGGGACGGAGATAGTCGTGAGCGCGATCAGCTACTCGGACTATTCCTTTACGGTCGTGGCCGGAATGGAACCGCTCAACATCATGCTCCAGCCATCTACCGAATTCCTTGAAGACGTGGTTGTCGTGGGCTACGGTTCCGTAAAGAAGGAGAATCTTTCCGGAGCGGTGGACCAGGTGTCCTCCGAGGTGTTCGAAGGACGTCCGGTGAACAGCGCCACGCAGATGCTGGTGGGCTCCATCCCAAATCTGAACATCACCCTGGCGGACGGTAAACCGGGACGCACGGCGTCTTACAACGTGCGTGGCGCCACTTCCATCGGAGGCGGCGGCAGCGCCCTCATCCTCATCGACGGCGTGGAGGGCGACCCTTCACTCATCAACCCGAACGACATCGAGAGCGTTTCCGTGCTGAAGGATGCGGCTTCCGCTTCTATTTACGGCTCGCGCGCAACCTACGGCGTAGTTCTCATCACCACCAAGAATCCGGACAGGAACAAGGAGACTTTCTCCATCACATACAGCGGAAACGCATCGTTCATGCAACCTACAGCCGTTCCTGACGTGGTTGACGACGGTTATGTGTATGCTCGCCTTTTCTACGATGCCTGGTACAATTTCAATCATTCCCAGCCTACCGGCATCAACAAGAGCCAGCCTTTCTCCCGTATCTGGATGGATACTTTCCGCCAGCGCAAGAAAGACGGCATCAGGCAGACGACCACCGTCGATGAAAGCGGCCAGTACGTTTATTATGGCAACACGGATTATTATGATGTCCTTTACAAGGATTACGTGTTTGCGAATACGCATAACGTGTCGGCAAGCGGCACCAACGGCCCCCTGAGCTATATCTTCTCCGGCCGCATCTACAATTATGACGGTCTCTTCAACTTCAATCCCGATACTTACAGGACCATGAACATCAGGGGCAAGGCCAAGGCGCAACTGCTTCGCTGGCTGAGTCTTACGGAGAATATGGAATATACCTACGAGACGCAGCACCTGCCTTCCTCATACAGCGGCGAGGGCGGTGGCAACTTCTGGCGTTCCATAGCGGACGAAGGCCATCCCAGCTCCCCCGTGTTCAACCCGGACGGCACCCTCACCAAGAGCGGCGCATACGCCATAGGCGGCCTTGTCACGGGGAACAACTATGACGACCGTCTCATCAAGAATTTCAAGACCACTACGGCCCTGAAAGCCGTCCTGCTGGACAATACCCTCCGTTTCAACGCGGACTTCTCTTTCTCGTCCAGGGACAAGGAGGAGGCCCGCAAGCGCACGGTTATCCCATACAGCCAGACTCCAGGCGTGATCGAGTATCTCGGCACCCCTTTCACGAACGATTCTTTTACCAATTATTATTCTTCGCACGAATATCTGGCCACAAACGTCTATGGCGAGTATGAGAAAACTTTCGCGGAAAAGCATTATTTCAAGGGACTCGCCGGTTTCAACTATGAGAGCAGGGGCGACCACAACGGCACCTACACCCGTTACGGCCTGCTTACTCCCGATGTGAGCAACATCAATCTCGCAGTAGGCGACGAGATGACCATGGCCGGAGGGGAGACCAAATGGAACGTAGCCGGTTTCTTCGCCAGGCTCAACTATTCCTACGACAACCGTTATCTGATAGAACTGAATGGCCGTTACGACGGTTCTTCAAAGTTCCCCGTTCACTCGCAGTGGGGCTTCTTCCCCTCGGCTTCCCTTGCCTGGAGGCCGTCGATGGAGCATTTCTGGAATGTCAACCCGCTTTGGATTTCCAACCTGAAACTGCGCTTCTCATATGGTGAGCTGGGCAACGGTAACGTGGCGGCATATTCCTATCTGGAGAAGTTCTCGTTCGGAAACCTTTCCTCGCTCCTGCTCGACGGAGTGTCCAAGGCGCGCTACACGTCCATCCCTTCCCAGATTCCAGACAATCTGACCTGGGAGACCGCGCGCACCACGGACGCCGGTATCGACATCGGCTTCTACAAGGGGAAGATCAACTTCAGCGCGGACTGGTATCTCCGCAGGTCCTACGACATGTTTACGGTAGGTCCCACCCTTCCCGACACTTACGGCGCTTCGGCTCCGAAGGGGAATTATGCCGATATGAAGACCTACGGCTTCGAGATGTCGCTGTCCTACGACGATTCCTTCACCCTCGCGGGGAAACCCCTGAATCTCGGCTTCAAGGCCACCCTGGCCGACAGCCGTTCCTTCATCACCAAGTACAACAATCCCACCGGGTCGCTGGACGACTATTATGTGGGCCAGGAGATCGGCGAAATATGGGGTTATGTCTGCAACGGACTGTTCCAGACCCAGGCACAGATCGACGATTACTACGGTCCGGGAGATCCTTATGTCAATACCATCATCGCTTATTCAAGCGCTTTGTCAGTCGCCCCGGGCGATATGATCATCGAAGACCTGAACGGCAGCAAGACCGTGGACAGGGGCGCCGACACCGTCACCGATTCGGGCGACCGGAGGATTATCGGCAACTCGTCGCCCCGTTACCGCTATTCTTTCTCCCTGAATCTGGAATGGAACGGCATCTATGCCTCCGCATTCTTCCAGGGAGTGGGACGCCAGGACTGGTATCCAAGCAAGGAATCTCCGTTCTGGGGGCAGTATAACCGGCCTTACAACCAGGCTTACAAGTGGATGTTGGGGAATTACTGGACCAAGGATAATCCGGATGCATACCTGCCCAGGTACACAGGCTACTACAGGCCTTTCTTCCAGGGGCACGCCAATTCCCGTTACCTGCAGGACGCCTCGTACCTCAGGCTCCAGAACCTGCAGCTCGGCTGGTCGCTTCCCAAGAGGTGGATCGAGAAGGTGAAGCTGAGTGCGGCGAGCGTGTATGTCTCCGCCGAGAATCTCTTTACCTGGTCTCCCATGTACAAATGGACCAGGGACTTCGATGTGGTTACCGTAACCCAGAAATCGGACGGGGACATCAACTCCGACAACAAGGGTGACGGCTTCAACTATCCTACCATGAGGACGTTCAGCATAGGTGTTACCATCAAGTATTAGGAGGCAAGGATATGAAAAATATAAGATCAGCAATAATTCTGGCGTTGGCGGTCCTCGCCGCAGCTTCCTGCTCCCTTTCCAAGGATCCCGAGGCTTATGCGAGCAAGGCCGATATTTTTGCTTCCGAGGACGGCCTCAACTCCTATATGTATTCCTTCTACAGGAATCTCCCTACGCTGAGTTCCATCCCTGTCAGCGAAGCTTCTACCGTTGATTATGCGGTGTGCAGGATTTTCTCGAGCTACTATAGCGAGAACGCCTACAATGCGGAGACGGCCACTTCCTGGGGCTGGAGCGCGCTGCGCAATATCAATTATTTCCTCGACGGACTCCACAGCGACGAGTGCAAGGTGGACGAAGAGAAGAGAAATCACTATGAAGGAGTGGCCAGGTGGTTTCGCGCCTACTTCTATTACAATATGCTCGCAAAATACGGCGAGGTGCCCTGGTTCGACCATTGCCTGAGCAATACCGACCTGGACGAGATGTACAAGAACCGCGATTCGCGGGACCTGGTCATCGGCCACATCATCGACGACCTGGACTTTGCCTACGAGCATATAACCACCCTGTCTTCCATCGGCAATACGCTGATTTCCAAGTATGCGGCCCTTGCCCTCAAGTCCAGGGCCTGCCTCTTCGAGGCTTCCTGGCGCAAGTACCACGGCTCTTCGGGGACGGAGTTTACGGCCAGGAACCTTTACGACCTCAGCATCGCCGCAAGCAAGGCGCTGATGGATTCGAGGGTGTTCTCCCTCAACCAGACGGTTGTCAGCGACGCCTATATGAAGGTGACAGGCGCCTATCGCAGCCTTTTCTACTCCAGGGAGGTCCTTACCAACGAGGTTATCCTCGGCGTGCAGGCATCGCTGCAGGAAAATATCACCGGGGATGCCAACTGGCGTTTCAATTCCGCCTCTTACGGCAACAGTTACTGCCTCTCGAGGGCTTTCGTCCACACTTATCTGCGCCTTGACGGCACGCCGTTCACCAATCAGGCAAACTATTCCACGAAATCTTTCAAGGAAGAGTTCACCGGCAGGGATCAGCGTCTGGAGCAGACCGTGAAAGGGCCTACCTACAGCATGGTGGGCGGAACCGTGACTTCCAAGGTTGCCGACATCGTGAACAATGTGGCTCCCACCGGTTATCACCCGATTAAATTCGTGGAGGACGCCACATCCAAGGACAACAAGGCCAAAAACGAGAACAGCTACCCTATCATCCGCTATGCGGAAGTGCTCCTGAATTATGCGGAGGCCCGCGCCGAGATAGGGGCTATTACGGATGCCGACTGGCAGAATACCATAGGGGCGCTTCGCAAACGTGCCGGCATCAACTCCGGATGCGACGCCGTTACCAGGCGGCCGGTTGCGGTGGATGCCTATCTCCAGCAGACCTTCTATCCCAGGACGACGGATCCCATTATCCTGGAAATCCGCCGCGAAAGGGCTATAGAACTGGTTTATGAGGGATTCCGCGTGAATGACCTCAACCGCTGGGCGGAAGGCAAGCGCTTCGAGTCAGTTCCCTGGACGGGTATCCATATCACCGCTCTCGATACGCCCATAGACGTGAATACCGACGGAGCTGCGGATTACTATTTCACGAAGAAATCCGTGAACGAGATTCCCATCAGCTACAAGAGCATCTATGTCCAGATTCTCGATGACGGGACGGGCGAGCAGGGCCTGCGGGCGGATCCCAACCCTGCGGGCGGATTCGATCTCCGCTATGAGCTCTCCCTCCCCCGCAAATGGTATGACGACGGAAGGCAGTACCTTCATCCTATTCCCGCGCAGACAGTGAGGGATTATAAAAACAAAGGTTATGTGATTGACCAAAATCCGGGATGGTAATATGAAAAAGATACTATTCTTTCTGACATTGGTTTTGATGCTCGCGCCGTCCTGCGACAAGCTCGGCAAGGACGGGCGGCTGAAGAAGCAGATAGACTGGAGCAAGTGGTACAACGACGACCAGAATGCCGACGACGGACTGCCGTCCATCATGATAATGTCGTCCAATGTCCGCTATGGTTCCGCGTCCGAGACCCTCGAGGAGAACAACTGGGTGAACCGCAGGGGCGCCTACTGCGCTATGGTGAACACCATGCAGCCGGTCCTGATGGGAGTGCAGGAGTGCCAGGGAAACCAGCGTACGGACATCCTCAACGCCTGTCCGGGTTACGACTGCGTGGGCCGCAGCCGTGACAATACCGCCAATGGCGAGCAGGTGGCGATTTTTTATCGCACCGACCTGGTGACCATCGACGACTGGGGAACATTCTGGCTCACCGATACACCGGACCAGGTGAGCAAGCACCCTTCCGCCGGCCATTACCGCTGTGCCACCTGGGCGAAGGTTACCCATATCCAGACGGGAAGCACCTTCTATCATATCAATACCCACCTGGACCTCAATGACGTCCGTGGTTTCGAGATGGATGTGATCATGAGTTTCATCGGCTCCAAATGCGGCACCCTCCCGGTCGTGCTCACCGCCGACTGGAACACGACGGACGACGATCCCATCTTCAACGAAATGTATCTTACTTTCTCGAATGCGCGCAACACTGCCTTTACGGGCGATGCCTACGGCACTTTCAACGGATTCACCAACGCGAATTCGACCACGCGTATCGACCACGTATTCTATCGCGGATTCTCTTCCTGCGCCAAATTCATAACCGTGAGGCAGCAGTGGGAAGGGCATAAGTTCATATCCGACCATTATCCGGTATATGCCATAATGAAGTTCTGACAAGTATGAAGACAAGAATACTTTTCATCGCGGCCATTTTGTTCGGGGCTGTCTCATGCCAGAAGGAACAGTCCCTCAAGGCGCTGTTTACCACCGACAAGGATGTTTACGAGATTCAGGAAGAGGTGGTCATCCAGAACCTGTCTTCATCCAAGGGGGTTGAGATAGGCATGTGCAAGTGGGAATGGAACGGGCAGACCAGCTACCAGTACGACCTGGGGAGCATCAGCTTTCCCGAAGTGGGCGAATATACCATAAAGCTGACGGTGTATGCCGAGGAAGGGGTCATCTCACCGGTGACATATGAGCGCAGCATCAGCGTGTTCAACAACAATGAACCGCCCGTGGCCGCTTTCGAAGCTCCCGCCTCCGCGGTTCAGGATGCCCCGGTCCAGTTCACGGACCGTTCCACCGACAATACCGGGCGGATAGTGTCCTGGTATTGGAACATCGGGGGCGTGATATCCACGGACCAGAATCCCGAAGTAACTTTCATTTCCTGGGGTGATGTGAAAGTAACCCTTACGGTCACTGATAATTATGGCGCAACCTCGACGGTCAACAAGACCATTACCGTGAGCAAGTCCGACGGCCATGGAATGCAGATTGCATGGAGCAAGGCGTATGACACGAAGGGCTATGTGTACTGGACTTCGCCTGCGGTAACTCCTGACGGAAGCCGTATCTATGTGAGTTCCACTGGTTATCATCTCGTGTGCTTCGACGCGGACGGAAATGAAAAGGGACGCTATGACATAGGGGAGAGGGGAGCCAATCCTTACAGTTACACCAATGCCGCGTCTCCGAGCATCGAAAACCAGAGTCCCACTCCGTCCCTGGACGAAGAAGGGAATGTGTACATAGCCGTGCAGTTCTATGAAAGGCCTCAGAGCACTACCACCGGCGAAGGCGGACTCTTCTCCATAAAACCGGACTGTGCCGGTCTGAACTGGTATTTCTCTACTGGAGAGAAATCTTCCTACCGTTATCTTACGGCTCCGGTTTTCGGCAATTATGTCGCTATCTGCCTCAAGGAGAACGATTCCCAGCTGATCAGCCAGAATGCTGGCATTTTCAACAAGAATACCGGTCAGCTCTTGCAGGCTATCAACTGCGACCAGGGTTCTTTCGGCGGAATGGCGGTTTCAAAGGAGAACACCATCGTTTACAGCGCGTCCCGTGTGGATGCCGGATACAAGGTGGCTCTCGGCGGCTACGGCAACTGGAGCCCTTCCGCCAATAACGATGCGGGCCGTCTCACGAACCTGCTCAACGGCGATGGCGAGACCAAAGGCGGCCAGCCGGCCATCTCTTCCGACGGACTTGTCTATGTGTGCGTGAGCGCGGCATCTTCCACGCAGCTCGTGTGCGCGTGCTACGACCTTGCGGCCTATGTGCCAGGCGCCCAGCCCAAGGCGCTCTGGAAGACGAAGGTCGAGGCCTTCACTCCCCAGTGCGGATACGGACCCGTGCTCGACGAGGCCGGCAATGCGTATTTCATGGCCGGAGACAAGGTCTTCCGTCTTGACAAGGCTGACGGCTCTGTCGCCTGGTCCTATGAACTGAGTTCTACCTGCATCGGGGTGGCGGCCATCGACAGCAAGGGATACCTCTATGTCTGCGAGCCCACCGCCAACAAGATAATCAAACTGTCTTCTGCCAGCGGCCAGCTTGTGAGCGAACTGGAGATCCCGAATCCCAAGAGCTGCCCGACGATCGGCCCGGATGGAAGCATTTACGTGACTGCCAACAACGGCGGCGTCCCTACTCTCTACAAGATTGTGGGAACGGGAGAAGGCAAATCGGTGGCGCCGGGTTCCAACTGGTCTCAGTTGGGCTGCAATCCTCAGAAGAACTGCTGCGCGCCCGGGTACGGAATCGAGTAAAGAAAGATTGTATGAAAAAGATAGTTCGACTTTTTTTCTCTGTGTCCCTTGCCGCTGCGGCGGTGTCGTGCCAGGAAAAAGAAAACGCAGGCGGCGGGGGAAATACCACCCCGGCCGTCATCGAAGTGACTTCTCTGAGTCTCGACCGCGAGGAGCTCACCCTTTATACTTCCGACACCCTGACCATTCACGCTACGGTCCTTCCTGAAAATGCGGAAGACAAGACGGTCTTGTGGGCGAGCAGCAACAGGGGAGTGGCAGATGTGAACGATGGTCTGGTTACCGCTTACCGGGAAGGTACGGCGGTCATCACCGCGAAGGCGGGAAAAAGGGTTTCCAGCTGTCTGGTCATTGTCCTGAAATCCCTGATTCATGTGGAAAGCATATCGCTGAACAAGCTCCAGACTACGGTAGAACAGGGGTGCAGCGATACGCTTACCGTGACTTTAAGCCCGGCGGACACCGATTTCCCGCAAGTCAGCTGGAGCAGTTCGGATGAGACAGTGGCAGTGGTCTCGGACGGTGTCGTGACTGCCGTTGCCGAAGGAACCGCTGTCATCACGGCCACTGCCGACGGCAAGAGCTGCAGTTGTACCGTTACCGTGCCGCACGTCCCCATCCTCGTTGCCGAAATAACTTTGAACAAGACTGAATTGCTTCTCGAACAGGGAGACAGCGAGACTTTGGTGGCGACTGTGCAACCTGCCGACGCCGAGTTCGATTCCATAGTTTGGAGCAGTTCCGCTCCGGCGGTCGCAACGGTAGAGAACGGGCTCGTGAAGGCGGTGGGGATAGGCGATGCCGTGATTACGGTGACAGCCGGAGGCAAGAGCGCAACCTGCCAGGTCAAGGTGAGTGAAAAGCTTACTGTCATCGGCGGCAACATCGAGGACCTCGACGAAACCCAGCCTCCTATCGACGATTAGCGTCTTTCCATACAGCATTTCCCGGGCC
>OCVV012860709.1_pt1 | contig 12806 bp, 7 predicted proteins | sample 1539721 | NCBI WGS metagenome assembly OCVV01 (sample SAMN02144230, study PRJEB22623) | gut metagenome | biome: sheep rumen | host: Ovis aries | place: New Zealand
TGCGAGCGTGAGCGCGTTCAGGATAGACGACGTGAAGCTGACAGGCGTGAAGCGCATTCCGACGGCACAGGTGGGCTTTGAGAGCCTCGGCGCAGATGTCGAATACTTCAGTGTCGATGCCACAGGAGCCTACGCCCCATTGTTCGCACGGCTTGAGACTTCCGCCGACGAACTGACCATCGACGGCACCAACGCCAGCAAGACCTTTACGGTCAGTGCAGAGAACCTGACTACCGACATCAGCGTCACACCAAGTTATGGTTTCTCAGTCAGTCCAACGCTCATCAAGGCAGGAACGAAGGAAGCCGTCATTAAGGTGACGAACCTCACCACGCTGATTAGCAGTTCGGGCAAGGTGGTATTGCGAAGTGGGGATATGCGAAAGAATGTGAAACTCATTGGCAAGGGTACAGCTTTGCCTGTGAAGGACCTCTCTCAGAATCCTATATATATAGGTAAGGAGAACGATGACAGTCATAGTTTTGACGCAAGCACACTGAGCGAGAAAGGCTATACGGTGGAAATCAAGGCCAAGACTGACAATGATGCCAAACAAGTGCTTCCATACGCTGTAACAGGCAGGGGATTGGGCTTCAAGAGTTATGTGAAGAGTACGTCGATGGGTATGAAGAATTCAAAAGACATTTTCATCTCCGAAAAGGGTATCAGCAACCCTGCCAACGGAGGTACCTTCTATAACACTGATGGATTGTATCACACTTACCGCTATGCCGTGACTCATGACAAACGCGTCTTTGTCTATCGCGATGGACTGCCTGTTGACACATTCCGCGTGGCAGACCTCGCTTTGCAACCAGAGTGGAGCAACGAGAGTGACTACATATCTAAGAACCTGATGAAAAATGGCGATTTCGAAGGCGAATGGAATTTCTCCAATAGCCAGAACATTACCAAATTCATCGAAGGCTGGGATGTGTATCCTTACGACCAGTACAACAGCTACCAGGATATCGTAACGGAAGAACGATCGAACAAGGTGGACCAGAACAACCACGTGCTGTCGATGCACCGTTACATGTGGGAAGGCGGTTGGGCTGATGGCGAAATATCGCAGATTGTGGATGTGGCTCCAGATGACATCTACACTTTCTCTGCTTTGGCAAAAGGCGGCATTCGCTCAAACGGCGACCAGTTGGGCAGCATCCGCATTCAGGACTTGCAGAACGATGACAACAAGGTGACGATGAGGGTGAATAGCGATTCGTATAAGACCTATTCTGTTGATTTCGAGACAAAGGCTAACACGAAGCAGATTCGCATTTGGTTCAATCTCGAACGGGCTGCTTGGGGTGCCAGCGTGAGTGCCTTCAGAATCGACGATGCACGTTTGATTGGTACGCATCGTGTGCCAACTCCTCAGATTGGTTTCGAGAGTCTGGGTGCCGACGTAGAATACTTCAACTTCGATGCAACGGGTGCATACGCTCCTGCATTGCCAGGATTGACGGTGGAAGACATCATCACTGCCATCCAAACAGCCTCGGACACTGACGGAAAGCTGCGCGGACGCATAGCAGGCGGTGTTCTCACACTGGCAGGAGCTGAAGAACATTCGCGTGTGGTGGTTTACGAACCGAATGGCACACAAGTTGCTACGCTGAATGACTATGTGGATGGTGCAGGCATCGGACTGCCACGACGCGGAACTTACATCGTGGCTGTCTTGAGGAATGGACGCAAGCAAGTGTTGAAGATTGCATATTAAAGAAATATGGTTAAACTGAAGTTATATCTCTCCTTGATGCTCGGGCTGGCCGTGACAACGATGGTTGGCCAGAGCATTAAGCCTGGAAACACATGGTACGACACCAACGGTTCCGCCATCAATGCGCATGGCGGTTGCGTGGTCTATGCTGATGGTTATTATTATTGGTTTGGCGAGCAGCGCAGTTCGAACAAGAGCGATGGCATTAGTTGCTATCGGTCGAAGGACCTCTATTCGTGGACAAAGTTGTCGAGAGCCGTCACTCCAACAGGTACGCAGACCGATGAGAACCGTGACATAGCCAGCGGTCGCACGTTGGAACGTCCGAAGGTGATTTACAACGAAAAAACAAAGAAATGGGTGATGTGGATTCACTGGGAGAACGGAAAAGACTATGGTCAGGCAAAAGTGGCTGTGTGTACTGCCGACAAGGTGGAAGGGCCTTACACCTTGGTAGATGTGTTCCGCCCTAATGGATGTGATTCTCGCGACCAGACACTCTTTCGCGACAAGGACGGACAAGCCTATCACATCTATTCTACCAACATGAATTCCAACACCAATTGTGAACGCCTCACCGACGACTACCTTCAGCCGCAGGAGGACTATGTTGTGCAATTGAAAGGACGCAGATACGAAGCCGCTGCTTTGTTCCGTGCGGGCGATATATACTATGGTCTTTTCTCTGGTTGCACGGGATGGGACCCCAATCCAGGCCGATATATGTGGACCTACGACCTGATGAACGAGGCGTGGCATGCTCCAGCCGACTTCAAGGCAAGTGACGGTTCGACGGGTATCAACTTTTGCATTGACAATGGAAAATCTACTTCGTATCAGAGCCAGAGCAATTATGTCTTTCCCGTTCCTGGCAAAGAGAACTGCTTTATCTACATGGGTGACCGTTGGAACTCAAGCAATGTGCAAAACTCTAAACATGTGTGGTTACCGTTGAGTGTTCGTTCGGGCTATCCTACCGTGTGCTGGTACGACGAATGGAATCTCTCGGTGTTCGACGAGATGTATCGCATGAAGCGAATGAAGGAACTGAAGGATGGAAGCGAGTTCTACTTGTTGGAGAAATACTCCAACCGCCTTGTTTCCCGTCCCAATGCCTCGCTTACCATTGAGAACGATGGAAAATCGAACCTCTGCTTTGTCCTGCATAAGACCGACAAGCCCTACGTCTATAAAATAGAGGACAAGGAGAAGGGCAAATACATGGAATCAGTTTTTGGTACAACTCGCTGGCAGGATGAAGCCGACCGCCAGAGCCAGGAGTGGATGCTCTGGTTGGAGGAGGATGGATACTACCGCATCGAGAATCAGAGCGACGGTGTTTGCCTTTCCGTTTCGGGCAATACCACAGAAGCAGGCACTACGCTCTATCTGTCGGATGCCAATGCCAGTGTTCACCAAAGTTTTGGGCTTTATTTCGATTCGCAGGAGCACCCTGACTACGAGGAGGCAGACATGTTTGGTAAGGACTATCGCAAAATCAATCGGGAAATCATGCGGGAACAAAAGATTGCTGCGGACATCAACAATGTAAGACAAGAAAACGATGTGCGCCGCATCTACCATCTGACTACAGGACTTCCCGTTGGGGATAGTCCATTGGCTCGTGGTCTTTATATAGAAATCAAGAACAATAAGTCACGAAAGATTTTAGTAAGATAAATGATGTTGAAGCGTTTGCCATATACCCTTTTGTTCATTCTCATCACGATGTGGGTGATGATGGGACAGTTGCGCCCTTTCCTTTTGGAAACTGCCCAACTGACTCCTTTCCTCACGACTCAAGTGTTTGCTCAGGAAATGATGGCTCAACACACAGGAGGTTGGCTGCTCTACGTCGCGTCTTTCTTGCAAAGTTGTTTGGCTTGTCCTTGGTTGGGCGCATCGCTGCTCGTCCTTTTGCTCTTAGGCATTGCCCACGCCACACGATGGGTGCTGCATTTGCCAGACTCTTGTTTCGGCCTCTGTTTCGTGGTGCCCTTCCTCTTGCTCGTTCGCTACACCCGCATGGGTTATGAAATCTATGTCAACAAGGAGGTTGCCGTGGCATTTGCTCTTCCTCTCTTCGTGCTGCTCATACTGGTAGCTTTGGGTCTCATCTCAGTAGTTGTCAGAGCTTTCATGAAAAGGAAGCAGACTTCTCGTTGCATGACGAAAGGTTTTCGCTTGACGCTCTTCATCCTGTCGTCCATCGTCTTTGTTGGTTCAGCCTACTGGTTTTGGACACAGACCTACAGAGACTCCAATTTTCTCGCTTCGCTGCAAATGAAGCAAGCTTGTGAAAAGGACGATTGGGAACGGGTGCTGCAAATCGCTCGTGAGAATGACAAGGAGCCAACTCGCCTGCAAGTTTGCCTCACGCGCTTGGCTCTTTACGAAACGGGTGAGATGGGCAACCTACTGTTTGCCTACCCTGATGGGGCGGCTGCCTACAACACACCCGAACAAAACCAATGGCTGCGGCTGATGGGCGCACAGCTCTTGTATGAGCACTACGGAAAGACGGGCTTCGCTTACCGTTGGGCTATGGAGGACATGGTGGAATACGGCGAGCGTCCCATGTATCTGCGCACACTCTATCGTGTGGCATTGCTCAATGGTGAGAAAGCACTTTCCGAGAAGTACAGGCAAGCCCTGAACCACACACTTTTCTTCAAAGAGGATGCTGTGGACATGGAGCGTCAATCGGCAGCCGTAAAACCTCTGCTGAACTACACCGACCAATTGGATGGTGACAACGGACTCATCGAGTTCTATCTGCTGCAAAGTTTCGCTCTGACCGAAGGTGGTTCGCGCCAGATGGTCGAACTCTCGCTGATGTGCAGTCTCATCACCAAGCATCTCGATGGTTTTTGGCAGCGTTTCATGGCATTGCTCCCTGGTTGGAACGGACATATTCCGACTCACTACCAAGAGGCAGCCCTCATGGTGGCTCAACTGCAAGGAGGCATGGACATCGACCAACTGCCTATCGACCCACCAGTACGCCAACGCTTCGAACGCCTCGTGGAGGCATCGGCACGAATGGGTGATTCGAGCAACAATGCCTACGCCTTGCACTCTGAATTTGGAAACACCTATTGGTATTATTATTTCTTTGTCGAAGGACTGAAAACTACATAACATTGAGAACCGTTTCTTACATATTCCTCCTCATCGCGTTGATGCTCCTTGCATCTTGCAAACCGTCGCTTCCCCAACAAGCAGAAGAGGCAGAACGCATGGCGCAAGTGATGCCCAACAACGACGGAGCTACCCTGCCACCCAACATCGCCCCACTCAATTTTGAGATTCAGGAGGATGGCGATGCTTTCGTTACGCGTCTGTCATCGAGGTCGGGAGAAGAACTGGTGGTCGGTGGGCGCACCATCGACATACCTCTTGCCGACTGGCAACGACTGCTCTCGGCAGCTGTGGGCGATACCCTTTGGACAGATGTCTATGTGCGTAAGGGCAATCGGTGGAGACATTTCAATCGCATCGCAAATCCTGTGGTGGCTGATAGCATCGACCCTTTCATCACCTATCGTCTCATCCGTCCGTCATACGTCATGTACGAAGAACTCTCCCTCGTGGAACGCTGCACCGAGAACTTTGATGAGCGCATCCTCTATAACAACATGGCAATGAGCAAGGGCGACAAGGGACAATGTATCAACTGCCACGTGCCTCAACAGCAAGGACAAAGGGGGCGTTCTCAGTTCCATGTGCGCCAAGCCTTTGGTGGAACGGTCTTTGTCGATGGGAAAGAAGCACACAAAGTCAACCTGAAAACCGATTCCACCCTTTCGGCAGGAGTCTATCCTGCTTGGCATCCCACACTCAACCTCATTGCCTATTCTGTGAATGAAACAGGGCAGTCGTTCCATACGCTCGACCCTCAGAAAATCGAAGTCATCGACTATGCCAGCGACCTTATCCTTTACGATGCAGAGCGCAATGAGGTGACAAGCATCGAGCGAACGGCCAGCGATTTCGAGAGTTTTCCCACTTGGAGCCCTGATGGTCGCACCCTCTACTACATTTCAGCCCATCACGAGTTGCAGGGCGAAAGCATTGATGCCGACCTCGACCAGAACTACCAGTCACTTCATTATAATATATATGCGCGAGATTTCGATGCAACCAAGCGCAAATTCGGTACTCGCAGACTTGTGTTCGATGCCGAAGCCTTGGGCAAGAGTGCCAGCACGCCTCGCGTTTCGCCCGATGGCAGATGGCTGCTTTTCTCTTTGGCCGACTACGGTCAGTTCCACATTTGGCATAGGAGTGCCGACCTTTGTGCCATTCCTTTGCAACATCCAGAAAACATCGAACAACTCAAGCAACTCAATTCGTCGGAGAGCGACAGCTACCATTCCTGGTCATCGAATGGCAGGTGGATTCTCTTCTCTTCGCGTCGCATGGATGGCAACTACACACGCCTCTATCTCTCCTATTTCGACACTTCGGGCAACGCCCATCGTCCTCTTTTGCTGCCACAACGAAGTCCTGTGTTCTACGACCAGTTCTTCCGCAGTTTCAATGCAGCCGAATGGATGACACAGTCCTTTGGGCCCGACCGAAACACCCTCGATGCGTGCATCCGACGAGATGCGCAGCAAGCCAAGTATGCGGGTTCTGCCCTGCTTGTGCCCGAAGCGAGTGAAACGGCTCCAGATACGAAAATAACGAAACAAAACTATCATAACATCTATGAAAGCAACTAATCTTCTCCTCACACTGGGCATGATGCTGCTCCACACCTTCCTGCCCAATAGTCTCACGGCACAAAACGTAGTGCCACAGATGGGTGACAAGGTTCAGAATTCCGATGGCATCTTCATCGTTGCTGGCGAAAACCTTATCCCCAACTCGTCGTTCGATGAAAGCTTTGCCAACTGGGCAACAGGTGCCAACCAAGAGCTGTCGGCGGACAATTTCGAAATTGTTGCCGAAGGCGGTGCAGACGGAGGAGCCTACCTGCTGGCTAAAGGCAGTGGCGGTTCCAGCAGTGCTGCTGCCATCAAGAAAGGCTGGGCTGTGGAGGTCGGGAAAACCTATCTCTTCAGCATCTGGGCAAAGCGCGGAGCTTCAGCCATGAATTCCAACACTCAGTACAGCCGCATCTATGCAGCCGACACCGAAACGGGAACCAACACACAGTTGGCAACACTCAATTACCAAGCCGACACATGGGTGCAGACACAACTCATCTTCACAGCCGAACGTCCTTACCTCGTGCTCAACCTCGGTTGGCCGAACAGCAACACCGCCATCGATGCCTGCTTCTTAGGTCTGTTGGAGGCAAGCGATGAATTGGCTGTAGCCGCTCTCGAACAAGCCATTGCCAATGCACAGCAACAACTTGCCAACACAGTCGAAGGCACTGAGCGAGGACAATACAAACCCGAAGTCCGTGCAGTCCTGCAAGCAGCTATCGACGAGGCTTCACAAGCCCTGGCAACTGCCACCACCCAAGAACAAATCAACTCGGCAGCCGACACCCTGAATGCCGCTATTGCCAAATACAAGCAAAGCGCCAACCAGCCGTTTGAAATCGGGAAGAAGTACAACATCGTGCATTCCTCAGGCTACTACATGACGACCACGGGTGGTACCATCAAGATTGTCACAGCCGATGCCGACGACATGGGGCAGGTGTTCCAGTTTGTGCCAGCACCCGAAGGAGCAGCAGCCGAAGGCTACAACCTACGCTCCGAGGAATACACTTACGTCTATCGAAGCGGTTCATGGGACACAAAGGCAAGCGCCGAACAAGACCTCACCGTGGCAAATGCCATTTTCCAAGTGGTTGACCAGACCACCTACATCCAGCTCAAGAACATGGGCAGTGGCTCTGTGTTGGGAACCGACAGCAACAACGACGGCTCCACCGTCTATAGCAACAAGAATGGCACCGACAGCCGCTATCGCTGGACATTGAAGGAATACATCCCGAAGGAAGACCGCGACGACGAATACAACTTCCGCGAACTGTTAGGCAAGGCACAGAACACGCTCAGCGGTGTGAGCGAGAGCAGTCTGGGCACAGGCCTGTTCATGAACTCGCGCGAAGCCTACAACCTTTTCGCAGCTGCTGTCCATGAAGCCGAGGCAGTGACCGACAATTGGAAAGCTGCCACCGAGCGACTGCAAACCGCTATGGACCTCTATGCCGATACGAAGCAGAACAAGCCAAGCGCCGATAAACTCTACATCATCACCCAGGTGGAAGGTGGCAACCGCATTACCTACGATGCCGAGCAAGAGTTGATAACGGTGCATACCCCATCAACCGAAGCCACACAGCAATTCTCCTTCACCCAGCCCGAAGGCTCATCCTACTATGGACTGAAAAATGCCGGCAGCGGCAAGTTCATGGCAAAGAGTGCAAGTAGCAACTGGAACACCACCTGGGCTGACGACGACACCGATGCCCTGGCGCAGTGGTCCGTTGCAGTCCTCTCCGATGGAGTTTACACCCTGCAGAACGCTTCAGGCAAAGGCTATCTCGGTAGCGATGCCACCACCGATGGAGCCTTGCTTTATTGCGACAAGCAGAACACAGCCGCTAACTCCCGTTGGTACATCGAAGAATACTCAGCCACAGCAGCCCTGGAGCGCGCCATTGCCGAAGCCAAGACACTCACAGAGACCGTCAGCGTAGGAACCGCCTACTACGAAGTGCCTCAGACAGCTATGGATGCCCTCCTCGCAGCCATCAGCACAGCCGAAGCAGCACTCACCACAGTCACCACCTTCGACCAGGGAGCAGTCGAGACAGCCAAGCTCCAGCAAGCCATCGACCAGTTCAATGCCTCGTTCAACCCACTCAATGAATTCGACGAAGGACAAGCCTATCTCGTCACCCACTATGGCGGCAACCTCCTGACTGCCACCGAAACAGGCAATGCCACCATCACCAAGTTGAACGAAGAAACAGCCACCGAGCAGCAGCTCGTCATGCTGGAGAAAGTGGAAGGGCAGTCCATGACCTACAACTTTCGTTCCATAGGTCTTGGCACCTATTTCGCACGCACCGGCGACTATGACACCCGTTGGCAGGAAATAGCCGACGAAGCCACCCAAATCACCATCGTTCAACTCGATGGACGCTGGCTGGGACTCATGTTCACTGCCACCAGCAAGCACGCAGGAACCGACTCGTCAGCCGACGGACAAAAAGTCTATAGTGACAAGGCAGGCCGTGGCAACCCATTCTCCTATTGGACCATCGAGCCATACGTCACCGTCGTACTCAATCGCGAAGCCTTCAACGTAGCCGTAGCACAAGCCAACCAGCTCCTCAGCGACATGCAGCCAGGCTACCTCACAGGCCAATACTTCCAAGAAGACATCAACGCCTTCCGACAGCTCGTCGCAGCCACCCGTTCGGCAGCCAACAAAGCCAAAGACCAAGCATCGCTCGATGCCATCACAGCCCAGTTGCTCCTTGACATCCAAACAGCTCGCGACAAAGCACACGACCACGACTACATGAACCACACCGAACTCGCTGCAGCCATCTCCGCCGCCGAACACGCACTGGCAACAGCCACCCCTGGTGATCTCAACGGGCAGTATCCAGTCGAAGCCATCCAAGCCTACCAAACAGCACTGGCAAAAGCCAAGGACGTGAACCAAACCCCTGACGACCAACTCACGCAGGACATTCTCGACCTTGCAGTATCAGCACTGAAGCAAGCCGCACAGACCTTCGCACAAGCCGTTGTGACCATCAACTATTCCCAGCTCAACACACAAATCTCGGCAGCGCAGGCAGCCCTGAAAGATGCAGAGGCCTATAAGGGCGACGGACCAGGCAAGACACCTGAATCAGCATTCACAGCCCTGCAAGCCGAACTCGCCAATGCACAAGCCATCGTGAAAGGCAATACTCACAACCAGGCAGGAGTCGATGCCGAAGCCGACGCATTGGCACAAGCCATCAATACTTTCCTCCAAAGCCGTGTAGCAAACGACTATTCCCTCCTCGAAGAGTATGTGAAACGAGCAGAAGAACTCCTTGCCGCAGCCGACAATGGAGAAATCGATTGCAGTCAAGAGGACTACGACTACCTGCGCGCATCCCTCGAAAAGAACTCCCCTTATCTCTACTCCACCGACCAGGATGCCATCAACCGAGCCGCCAAACTCATGCGTCGTGACGTGCTGCTCTTCATCAGCATCGCCACCAGCATCGACCACTTGCAGGCAGAAGGACTCGATGTCAGCTACTACACTCTCCACGGACATCGTGTTGCCCATCCAACTCACGGCACCTACATCCTTCGCCTCACCGACGGCAACGAGACCATCGTCCGCAAAATCATGATGAAAGAACGATAAAAGTAACTCAAGTTTCGCTTATACCCAAAGGTGAAAAGGAGTGTCACTTCGTGACAGAAATCTAACAAATCTTTTCAAATCTTTCAATATTCTTAAAAAAATATTTGTTTGATTTGTTTAAATTTGAATGATTTCTCGCCGTAGGCGACTAAATATCAGCAACTTCGATTACTTCCGAAAGTTAAATAAAAGTAACTTGTGATTATTCGTGGTTCTATATCGAACTAATTTTTTAAAAGGATTACTATACATTTAACGAAAATGAAAATAAAAAACCTTGTTGTCCTGCTGCTTTGCTGCTGGACGTTGCAGTCTTGTTCCAAGAAAGACTGTTCCTGCGAACAAGACAACTGTCACGGCAAAGTAGCTGAGATAGAGAAGCGAGGCAAACTCCTTGTCGGCACTACTGGCGACTACCGACCACTGTCCTTCTACGAAACAGCCACAGGCCAGTACTGGGGCTTCGGCATCGACGTAGCCAAAGAGATAGCCAGCACAATGGGAGTCGGAGTGGAGTTCGTCAAAACCTCATGGCCAACCCTCAGCGCTGACGTGATGGCAAGTCCACAGACCTTCGACCTCGCTATGGGAGGCATCACCATCACTGACACACGACGCGCCACCATGCTCATGAGCGAAGGCTACTTGGCTAACGGCAAGACCATCCTCTGCCGAACCTCTGAAGCCGACCGTTACCGTTCCCTCGCAGACATCGACAAGCCCGAAGTGCGCGTGATGGTCAACCCTGGCGGACTGAACGAGAAGTTTGCCAACGAGAACCTCACCCATGCAACTATCATCGTCCATCCCAAGAACGAAGAAATACCCTCCATCATAGCGAAAGGAGAAGAAGCCGACGTGATGATTACCGAAATCACAGAAGCACCCTACTACGTGCAGACCGACAGCCGTCTGGCAGCACCGCTCCTCAACTCACCCTTCACACACGGACAAATCGGAGTGCTCATGCAGAAAGGACAAGACGACCTCCTGCAACTCGTCAACAACACCATCCGCAGGATGAAGAGCGACGGTTCCCTACGCCGCCTGCACGAAAAGTACGGACTCATCTATGCGTATTGAAAAGAAGCTATTGCCCCCTCCAGCCCCTCCCAACCTCCCCAAGGAGAGGGGAAGCCGTCCGGCTTGAAAGTGAAAAGTGAAAAACGAAAAGTGAAAAATGCCATCCGGCTCAATCGCTTCACGCTTCACACTTCACGCTTCACGTTGAAATTTTTCACTCTTCATTCTTCATTTAATTTCCCCGTTCTCATGAAGAAAATCATATTCATTGTCCTTTCCCTCATTTTTTCGATGGGAATGGCAGCTCAGAATTACAAGCAAGTCAACAATATCACTTACACGGGCAAGTCCGATGCCTATTCCCAAGAGCGACTGAAACTGGACATCTTCTATCCCGAGGATGCGAAAGATGTACCAGTCGTGATATGGTTTCACGGAGGCGGACTCGAACAAGGGCAGAAAGAAATACCACAGAAGTTGAAAAGGAAGAGAATGGTAGTTGTGGGAGCCAACTACCGATTGCTTCCCAAAGTGACCGTAAAGGAAACACTCGACGATGCAGCCGAAGCAGTTGCATGGGTGTTCAAGAACATCGTGAAATATGGTGGTGATGCCAAGAAAATAGTTGTCACAGGACATTCAGCAGGCGGATACCTTGCCATGTTACTTTGCCTCAACAAGTCGTGGTTGAAGCATTATGACATAGATGCCGATTCAGTTTGGCTCTATGCTCCTTTCAGTGGTCAGGCAATAACCCACTACAACGTGCGAAAGATGCAGGGCATACAGCCACTCCAACCCACCATCGACGAGTTTGCACCCCTCTACTGGGTGCGTCCCGATTGTCCGCCACTGGTGCTAATCTGTGGCGACCGCGAGTTAGAACTCTATGGTCGATACGACGAGAATCAGTATTTGGCGCGCATGATGAAATTAGTCGGTCATCAGCACACCTATCTTTACGAATTAGATGGGCATGGTCATGGCGGTATGGTCGAGCCAGCTTTCCATATTCTCCAAACACATATTCACCAACTCTTGGGCGAGAAAGTCAATCCGTAAAGGAGACCCTCCCTAACCCTTAGACCCCTCCAGCTCCCCTGTGAGGGGAGAGAACAACCATCCTGGTGACTACTCCCTCCCTCACAGGGAGGGTTGGGGAGGGTCTCCTTTTTCATTTTTCTCACACCACCTCTTTCCCGAAAGGAGAAAGAGCTAAGTTTGCAAGGCGGAAGTGCATCTTGCCGAATGGGATGCCGATGATGGTGATGTAGAACACGATGCCGAGGGCGATGTGGCTGAGCCAGATGGCAATACCACCCACGAAGAACCACAACACATTCATGAACAGGTTGAGGCAGCCGTGCTGAGGCTCCTTTTCCCTCACCTCCGAGCCGAAAGGCCACAGAGCCAGTATGCCCAACTTGATGCTTTGCAAACCGAAAGGAATCCCCACAATCGTAATCATCAGCGTAACTCCTGCCAGCAAATACTCCAAGGCGATGCCCAGACCGCCAAAAACAACCCAAATGATGTTTCCTAATGTTTTCATCTTTCTGTCTGATTTTCTTGTCAATGGACTGCAAAGGTAAGAAAAAAGAATTAAGAATGATGAATTAAGAATTAAACTTTCCCATCCCTTGAATAATTGTATCAGAAGACGCTGAAAGCGTCACCGCTCAGTAACCGAGGGTGCAAAGCACCCCCG
>OCVV011328305.1_pt1 | contig 12804 bp, 17 predicted proteins | sample 1539721 | NCBI WGS metagenome assembly OCVV01 (sample SAMN02144230, study PRJEB22623) | gut metagenome | biome: sheep rumen | host: Ovis aries | place: New Zealand
ACAAAAACCATGTCACATAGTATTGAATACTACGTCACATAGTATTTAATACTACGCTCGCGCGTTGCTCGCTCGCTGTCGCTCGCTCGCCTGTGTCCGTGTCCGTGATCGGAAACAAAAACGCACATACCCTTGCGAGTACGTGCGCCGTTTGTGTTATTTAATATTCTTTCCTATATAATCCCACATTGTATTAATGCAACCCTGCACTATTTTATAATCGTGTCCGAGTGCCTGCTTGCGTTGCTCGTCAACACCATACTTGCCGTTGATTGTGTCACATACTAAATGTGCATAATATGAAATATCCTTAACTGTTCCAACAGGTGTATTAAATAAATTAACTTCACTCTGTCGCCTGTCTAACAATCCCTGCACAACCTCACCGCCTGCATGACAGTATAATAACATGCGTTCTGTTATTTCAACTTTCGCAAGTGTTCCATTTATCAATAAATCATCAACAGAACCTATGTTATATGCAAATGATACAAGCGCGTCAAACTGATTTTGATTAAGGTCATACCGTCGCACATATTTATTTACATTATCCTCAAAGCGTTTCAAGTCGTCATATAATATCTGTTCTGCCTCTGCCTGTGTTATAACCTCGCCTGCGAATACGTCACCTGTACAGTGTCCATAACCAATGGTTAAATTTCCGAAACCGTCATCATACGCGTGTAAAACGCAACCCTCAAACTGCTTTATTATATTTACGCCGTTTTCGCTTGTTCGCATGTGTTCGCCCCCTTTTCAATCGTTTCCAATTTCGTTTCTATCGCTGCTAAAGTACTGACAAGTTTATCATTGAATTTATAATTTGTGTACATGAAATATGCACAAACCACAACCGCAATGCCATTGTTAACAATTAGATTAATTATATTTTCCATGTTAACACCCCCTAACAATTCAAACAGATTTCGCGCACAATGTCCATGCAAACAAGTTTAATGAAACTCAGTTTGTCCGCTACTTCCGTTTCCTGCATGAACAATGACTGTGAAGATGTAACACCAATATTGCCCTGCCTAACTGTCGTTATACGTTCATTAACTGACTGTGCATCTGTTCCGTTAGTGCTATGCTGTGTTGTTTCTGTTCCTGTCCTTGCAAGCGTTCCTGTGCCTGTCGTGCCCACAGTGCCTGTGTGGGTTGTGCTGTCCGTTCCTGTTGTGCCCACAGTGCCTGTGTGGGTTGTTGTGTCAGTTCCTGACGTGCCCACAGTGCCCATGTGGGTTGTTGTGTCAGTTCCTGTTTTTAAAAGGGTATCAGTTCCTGCAGTGTCTACAGTTCCTGTGTGCGCGGTTGTGTCCGTTCCTGACGTTCCTACAGTTCCTGTGTGGGTTGTTTCGTCCGTTCCTGTCTTTAACAGAGTATCTGTGCCCGTGTGCGTTGTGGTTTCTGTTCCTGTTCTTGTTTTGCTTGATATGCTTTTATCTGTATCAAGAAAACTGCCACTATCAAATGTTGTTCTGCTATTGGTCTGCGTGTCGCCCTCGGTTGTATTAAGTGTTAACGTGTCAGTTGTATTTAACGTGCGCGCGTCGGACGTGTTAAGTGTTTCAGTATCAGTCAGATTGTTTGTGACTGTTTCTGCACGTGTTAACTCGTCCTCTGTGTCGTGTGTCACAGTTTCGCTTGTTGTGCGCGCATCTGACGTGTTAAGTGTTTCGGTATCAGTCAGATTGTTTGTAACAGTTTCAGTGCGTGTTAACTCGTCCTCTGTGTCATGCGTCACAGTTTCGCTTGACGTTGTTGCGTCTGTCAGATTATTTGTTACAGTGCTGTTTGTATCTGACGTATCAGTTGTGTTTAATGTCAGTGTGTTTGTTCCGCCTGCTGTGCTTGTTTTATTATCAGTTAAGTTACGTGTTACAGTTTCGTTGCCGTCAACGTTCCAGAGCGGGTTATACTGCATTGTGAACAGGTCATACAGTCTGTTATACTTCAAGTAGTTATTCATAAATAACAGTTCTGTGCGTTCCTGTATTTCCTCGGTTACTTCTTCAATGTCGTCAGTGTCGCTGTATATTTCGCGTTTACTCATGTTTGACTTAATAAACCGCTGATACACTGCAAGCATGTCGTCCTCTAACCATGTCGGGACGTTCTCAGTGTCACCATATAACGCAGTTACATTGTCTACCATATCAGACGCAAACAACTGCCCGTTATTCTTCAAGTAATTTTTCAGTATCATTAACTGCACCCCCCTGTTTAATTGGTTTAAAACGTTCGTTTATTGATACAGATATATTTGTGCCATATTTAGCATTTACATTTTTGTCTATGTCCTCTGCACGCTGGTTTAACATGTCGTCAAGTGATATTAATAACACCTGTGTGTCGCTTTCAACTTCTTCTTCTGTCATGTTTCCGCGCTTGTTGTTCCTGAAACGTACGCCTATATCACGGTAAAACATTTCAAGTATTTTGTCCCGACACTGCAGCAGATCGGTTAACGTGTCGGTTGTTTTATTACTGGTTATTTCGACATTTCGGAAACTTTCAATAATAGGTGTATCTACAACGATTTCATTATTGCCGAGTTTCAGCTTGTCGAAAAATTTACGTAAACTTGATTTAGCGTTGTCAGTTGTTGCAACCGGTATTGAAGTTAAACGCATGTTTACAGTGTATATGTTTATTGTGCTTTCAATATCGGCAAGCATACGCGCATAACGCTGTATGAATGTTAATAGTGAATTATCGGCAGGAATATTTAACACGTTATCCTTAAGTGAGCAGTTATAAATGATTGCATAGTTGTCTATGTTTAAGTTACTCTGTGAACCAATAACCGCCTGCGCATATGTCGCCTGTGTCGGGTTATAGTATTTGTCAAAACCATAAATTGACGTTACAGTTGTAATAAGTTCGCCCTTGTATGGAAATATAAAGCAGTGACCTGTTAACAGTAAATTGCTTTCAATTTCGCGTGCAGGCAGGCTTGACGGCAGGTTGTCATACTTGAATATGTCCAAACAAATATTTAATAGTTTCCATATCCAATAATTATAGCCGTTTTCGACGTCCGACACATTATACATGCAATCGACAATGCTTTTAATTTTCTTTCGTTCTGTCATAGGATAACGCCCCCTTTAAGTATATTTAAAATTTCGCTCTTTTCGTCACTCGTGCAACTGTTCAAAGTATCAACAATAACTGTGTCTATCTCGGTATATCCTTTACCCACTAACTGCGATAATGTATAACAGATCATTGACGGAATACCGTTATATTGTTTATAGTTCTTCGGCGTCTGTCCTATTGGTAACGCTTGAATTATATACGGGTATCGAATAGAGAAAAAACCGCCGTTACCGCTCAAGTTTCCACCTCGTCCATAATCAGGTTTCGCAGTGTCATATTGACGTTTAGCAAGTGCCTGCCCTGTTAATAGTGAACTTGCGCCCCCTATTAAATCACCGCTGGCAATACGACCGAGTGATTGCACAGCGTTGTTTATACCGCTTGCAGTTGCACTTAACTGTTGATTATACATTGTCATGTAATTAGCCCCACTAAACGGAATTGAATAAAATATATTACATGAATATGTATATAAAACATGATATATGTTATCTTCTTTAGTTGTTCCTATAAAACAAGTTGCAGAACCTGTTAACAGGTCAATGTGATAAACAACATTGATTGAACCGTTAACGAGATCATCAGGGCGCAAACTACGATAGCCGATATATGGCAAGTAAATAGCATATGTTGCATTATAATCAAGGAAAGAACCCCAATACTCATTGATATTAATTGTACCACAATCAAGTTCAATATACTGTGTTGATAGTTTAGGAATTTGTATATTTGAACCAACATTACCAATGACAAATTCTGTATTTGTTCCTGATAGATTAAGTGGAACAAGTGAAATTGCTAGTATATTTTCAAACGGTGACGTATAATTCTTTTTGATATTATTTGTAAAATTATCGGACCATAACCACGCTGATAATTGTCTTAAATCTGCACTGCTTGGATTATAGATTGATACAAAACCAAAATCAATAGCTTGCACTGTCGGTAAAGCGGGAATAGGAATTGTATAATTAGCTGCAAAAAAACTACCGTCACCGCCCCCCGTGTCGCTGTTATCGCCGGGATAACTTGTTGCAGGTGATAAATCACTTGCAAGAAAATCAATAATGTCATTTTCATTTTTTTGTATAACATATAGAAAACTATTTCTAATTGTGTTATAACTGCTGTGTCCCTCTTCACTCTCAAATGACCACATAACATTTTTTGTTGCTCTCACGCCTGACGTTAAAGGACAACCAAATTCTTGTATATAGCCGTTAAAACCCGGTTCAAGGTATACACCGATAGAATAGCCATATGTTATTACTTCTGTAATGAGTTCTGGACCGCCCGGTTCATTAATAGTTGATTTATTTGTGTCAATGGCTGTATAACCTAAATCTTCAGGCGTAAACGTTCCGTCGTCGTTCTTTAAATAAAATACTTTGTGAAGAGTAGACATATCAGTTAATTCACATTCAACATATGAACCGTCTTTAAATCTAATATAACCTTTTTTAGTTAGGTCGGTCAGATCGAGAACAGCAACGCCACTTGATAAAACAATGTTATACTCGCCAGTACGCCAGTTTATTTCATTTATTTTGGTGTATGTAAATCTGCTATTATCTGCAAGTGCGACATTACCGTGTTCGACGTTTTCCCATGCGTCATTATATGTTGCCATTTCTTCACCCCCTAACCATTAACAACTAATATCATTTCTTCATTATTAGAAAAACCACTTGAAAACGGTATTGTGTTTATGTCTTGTTTATTTAGTACCGGAAAACGTTCATCATTTAAATATGCGTTATATTTCTGCTCTTGTCTTGCAATAATACATTTTAGGTTAAGTATTTCTGTTTTATATGTCATTAATAAATCAGTGTTACAATTAAATAGCATGCGCTGTGTTGATAAAATAGGTTCGCTCAAGTGGTAATAATAACCGAGTTCGGCAATATAACAATAGTTCGCGCCTGCTATGGTTGCATTATATGCAAGTTCTAACTGAGGTTCGCCCCTGTTCTCGTCCATTTTAAACGAAACATTATTAAGTGTCGCAAGTGTTGTCAACGAGTTTGTTTTATCAATTTTGCGGTTATCTGCGGTATTAGAATAAAATGTAACTGTCATTAAATCACCCCTTTCTAATGTTTCACGTGAAACATAAAAAACGGCTTTTTTATACTTGAGCCGTCCAACAAGTTGCATAAGAATGTTTTATAAGGGAGATAAAAACATGTGTTAATTAAGTGTGAATACAACGCAATTTTCTGACAAATCGTTGAAAAAACCAATACTTGCGCCCTGTGTGTAATTGGTTCTACGCTCAGAGTTGAAACGATCACTTGCGGACCAACGCTCTGTTATAGTTGTTCCGAGTGCCTGTCTATCAACAAGAACGCCTACAACATTGCCAATTGTCTGCGCTGTTGGTGACTCTGCGCCCTCTTCTGATGACGGTATCATAACAATGCCACCCCTGTAATCGAACGAACCGCCTGTGTACTGCATGTAGTTAATTTCCGTATAAAGCGGAAGTGCTACCATTTCATTGTGATATGTATCACTTTCAAGGTATGATGCAACACTTGACGAAAAATCCGTAAGCATTATACAATGCATGTTATCACGAGAAGTTGCGCGGATTTTCCCTGCAACATTATAACGAGCGCTATCGTCTGCCATGAATTTAACAAAATTGTTAATTTCACGAGTTGCAAACTTAAGAAAATCCTTATTATAAAGAGCAGTACCGCCGATAGCCTGATAGCCTGCATCTTCTGATGTATAGCCGAAAGTTTCATTATACAGTGTTACAAGGTTTACAACATTGTTACTGTTCTTTTTCTTCTCGGCAATAAAATTGCACAGACACATGTGATTCATTTTGTTTAACTGTCTTTCAAGGTCTTCCGACATTGATCCTATCATACCATTAATAAATGCTGCCATGCCTGCGTCACCTGTGAACGCGCTACGATAAAGGCGATCTGGGACGGTGAGTTTAACAGTCCATGTGGTAATTGTTGAAAATAATTTACTGTCAACATTCGGCTTGTAAACATCAAGATATACTGATGTAAAATCATCTGCGCCGATATTCCAAGAATTATCCTGTCTTGCCTCTAAAGGCTGAATGTCGATTTTCTGCAGAATTGCGCCGAACTCGAAATCATGCATAATAAAGTTGCTTAAATCAACCCTACTGTCAACAGTACGTATAACGGTCTTGCCGATTCTGTCCACAAGTTTGTTCAAGAACTTGTCTGCGTCTGCTGTCCATGTGCCATTTGCGCCAATAGTTCGACCGAGTGAAATTATACCGCTCATGTCTTTTACAGACGGCGCAGCTGTGCCCCATATTTCATTTGATATGCTGTTAATGAGTGCATAAATCTGTTTAACTTCCATAAGGTTATTACCTCTCTTTCATAAATATTATTTGTGCAACTTGCACAATATTAGTATAATATTTTCTGTCATTTTGTGCAATAAGAATTTACAGTTTGTTAACAAATTGTTCATAAAAAAAGTGTACAATTAAATAAAAAACGCTAAAAACTGAAAGAGAGGAACAAACACATGACAGAGAAAACAAAAAAATCATTAATAAAAAATGAATTTAGACATTTACGATCAATATTGGATATTATGGTAATTGATATTAAATGTAAAAGAGTTAGTTATAATAATTTTGATAATTACGAAAAACTATTAGCAGGCACTATTAATTGCATGAGTTTATTTGTATCAGAAAACACAATAAATATTATAAATAATATTATATATAAATATTTAAAAATGTATGAAAACGCATATATAACGAAAGAGAGGACAGAGACACATGACAGTTAAGGACGCATTAAAAAATTTCAAGCTGCCGTTTGAAAATCTTTACATTAACGACAGCACTTTACACAACAGAAACGGCGGACAAAAACATTTTGATTTTGATTATCCACCGGACACATTCGATTACAAAGAGTGGTTAGAAAGTTATGGCGACAGTGAGTTAATCTATTTGTTTTATAATCCGTCTGAAGATGACGGGTTAACAATCACAATATAGGCAGGTGATACAATGAGAAATACACATAATTATTTTCATAATTTAAAAAGACAATACAAGTGCTTTATTGCTAACCTATACGAACAAACTGAAAACATTTACTTGTTAGGACGTCTACGTGCTTACATTGACGCAGGTTTTGACACCGGAATAATAACATATAACACATGGCGGATATTACACCGTTATGTTGATAAGATTCTTAGACGAGGGGTAAACACATGGACGAACAAATTTTAAAAGACATTAAGACAAGCATAGAAATGAATATTGCAGTTTTCCGCAACGAGTGCGAAAAGCGCGAAATAATCAAAGCGTATAAAACATGCAGACTGATTGTTAACTTAATATCGCAACTTGTTATTGAGCAACACTATACATATTGCAGCAAGCGCATGCAGGACTTGCACACTATCATAACAGAAACAGGCACACGCAAACAGTTATATGACTGTCACGCAGAATATGTTGATGTATGGCAGGTGATAAAATGAGGTATAGCATCTGCGAATATAAACTAATAGACGGTATATTTTACCTGCTACATGCTGAGTATGATTTATCATGCACCGAAACAATAAAATTTATCAGAGATTACACAGGAACTGCGGACGAGATTGTTATATATTCAGGTCTAACAGACGAGGTATTTTGTATAAACTTTCATGAAAAGTTTTACAAGAAATATTATACCGAATGTGACAAGTCACTAAATGACTATTTAAAGAGGTTTATTAATCAGGTAGAACAGGCAGGTTATCAAAATGGAAGATAAACGCAGACGGTTATATAATGACCGCAGAACCGGTTTATATGATTACGTACGAACACGCGACAGACCATTATATAATTTAATGTATGCAATCAAAGAACAGGCTTTTACTGATTTAGCCAACTGCAAAACTGACAAGTGGCTAAATGAAAGCACTGAAACTTTAATAAATTTCTGCAAAACATTTTTTGTTGAAAATGAACACTTAAATGATGTATTATTATCTAAAGCATTAAAATCAAGGGCGTTGTTTATGATCGAAAAACTAATTAATGAACTTGAAAATTTACAATTAGAGGTTGTTAAGATGAAAATGCAACTGTCGCGTATGTATGATGATATGATTAATTCATACACACCAGAGCAAGCAACCGCGCCTGTAATGGCGAGTGCAGACGCGGACGCAATCGAAGAAAAACTTGAACAGGCACAGGCACAGACACAGACACAGGCACAGGCAGACACACAGGCACAGGCACAGGCAGACGCAGCAGACACTGCTGCAGAAAATGAAAGCGAGGTAACAAGCATATGATTATTAAGGAAAACAGACGCGACGACGGCAAGCAGTACGCAGGCAAGGAAATCTACAAGATGACAAAATCTGACAGCATACAGAAACTGTCAACGATTGACGGCATGTTTTCGGTTCTCGGTTTTATCCTGTATGAGGACGAAAAGGCGGACGGTACAACAGTACCGATACTGTCAATTGAGAGCAGCACGAACGAGGTTTTTGCAACTAATAGTGCAACTTTCATACGTTCATTCATGGATATTATGACAATGATGGATTATGAGCTGCCGATTGACATTGTTGTCGGACACAAGACAAGCAACAAGGGGCGCGAGTTTATTTACTGCGATCTTGTATAGTAATTTTATCACTTTTCAAAACAATTAATTTATGACGGTTCACGGGCACATGCATTTGTTGTATGTGTCCGTTTTTATGTTTCACGTGAAACATTGTGAGGTATATTATGACCGATTATTTAATTTATCTATTAGTGTGCAAACCGTTGTTATACGGCGTTGTTACACTATGTATATTTAATTTCATTTATTGCGAGGTTATGCTATATGTTGACACGTTCGAGAGTTGACAAGTTAAACTTGTTATTGAAAGATTTAGACGACAGAGGACTAACCACAAACGAAATCGAAAATATAAAAAACGCACTTGAAAACATGAACGCAGACATTGGCAAGAGAGGACGGCAAGATAGATTTAGCAAATCAAAGAAACAATACAATAACCCTGTATTGGAAAACCTCGGAAACAAACTGAAAGCAGAATACAAGCGCATCAACACAATGCTAAAATCTGACGACAGAATGAAACAGGACGACTTAACAGATCAAGACTATCTTGATTTTAAAGACACCGAAACAGACTATATAACACATAGCATGCAGAGGCACGGCTTATCATCGACACAGATACAAGATATTTACAACATTGTCAAAGATAAGGGACTAAATAAAAAAGATTATGAACGAGTTATCAGGCGAGAAATTGACAAGCAGTTAAAAAAAGGTCTTGCAAGTGTCGGTTATCGGACTGTCGTTAATCCTGATAACTTATCAAATATGATTAAAAAATCGTTTGACAGATTTAAGGCGAGAAAATGAAAAAATTAACAAGTGTTAAACAATTAAATGACCCTGAAGACGTGTGTTATAAACGTGGCACAAAGTATAAACAAGGTTGTAGATATTCTGATAATATTTATACTTTCGATATAGAGGTTACAAGCCTGTTTAAAATAAATGATAACTGGCAACCGTTCGATTATTCCATAGACGACTATACAAGTATAGAACACGCCAGTTGTGTTTATATTTCAATGTTTGGTATAAATGACACTGTTTATTATTTCCGTGATTTTAGTATGTTTGAAAAAATATTAAAATCAATTAGTGACAGTTTTGTTCGTAAAATAATATACGTTCATAACCTTGCATATGAAATGCAGTTTCTGCGTATGTTTCTGCATAAGTACACAATCGAAAACGTGTTAGCATCTGCGCCACATAAACCAATATGTTTTTATATCAAAGAATTAAATATTGAATTTAGATGCAGCTACCGTTTAACTAATTTATCACTTGCAAAATCTGCGGAAAAATACACGACAGTTAAGAAGAAAACAGGCGACCTTAATTATAACTTGCCATATAGTCCATTATCGAAACTTGATAAAAAGGCTCTCGGCTACTGCGAGTATGATATAATTTGTTTATATGAGATAATAAAATATTTTCGTACAGAGTATGGACATGTTTATAATATACCATACACACAGACTGGTGAAGTTAGGCGCGACTTAAAAAACAGACTTGATTATTTTTATTTTAAGAAACAGCAGGCATTTATACCAGACTATGAAATATATCTATACTTGATGCAGGCGTTTCAAGGTGGCATCACTCACGCCAACATGATCTATTCAAACACAGTTTTGCACAATGTATATTCTGCGGACGAAACAAGCGCATATCCTACCATGATGTTAACTAAAAAATTTCCATGTGGAAAATGGACAGATTACGACATACAGGATTATGAACGCATGAAAAACTTTAAGGCGTTTATGTTTCACGTGAAACTTAAAAACGTTAAGTCAAAGCTATACAATCATTATTTAAGTAGTTATAAATGTCTTTCAAAAATCAATTTGTTTTCGGACAATGGGCGCATTATTAAGGCAGACGAGATAGAAATAATTGTAACTGACTGTGATTATGAAATGATTAAACAATCATACGCATATACTGATATAGAATATATACGCATACTCGGGTGTAACAAGTATTATTTAGATAGGCGCATACTTCAATATATACTTGATTTATACAAACAAAAAACAGTGTTAAAAGGCGTTGAAGGGCAAGAAGAATATTATTTGAAAGCAAAACAGCGTGTCAATTCCTTATTTGGTTGCTCTGTTACCTCTGTTTTTAATCAAGATACATATTTTAAAAATAATAAATGGGGCAGGTATTGCAACCCTAATACAGAGGACGAGGAAGAACGGCAGGCGATCAAGGAAAAGTTTATAAATGACAAGTTGGACGAACTGCGCAACGGCACAAATTACTTTCAGTATGCTTGCGGTGTGTGGGTGACTGCGTACAATAGACAGGCGTTATGGTCTCAAATAATTGAAAATGACAGCATAGTTTGTTATTATGATACGGATAGCATTAAATCTGTAAAACCAATTGATTTTACAAAGTACAACGAACAGATTTTAAAAGAGTGCGAACAATCGGCACTTGAAAACGGGTTAGATATTGACGACTTTGCACCGGCAGACATTAAAGGAATAACACACCCTTTAGGTATCTTTGACATAGAGAAAACAAGCAAAACTTTTATAACACTGGGCGCAAAAAAGTATTGTTGTGATTATGATGATGGATTGCATCTGACTGTTTCAGGCGTTCCAAAATCTGCAGTTAGTGCGTTAAATAATGACATAACAAATTTTAAACGCGGTTTTGTTTTCGACTATGCAAGCGCAAACAAAAATATTCATTTTTATACCGAACAAACGCCATTTACATTTACAGACACGGACGGCAATAGTTACACATGCACTGATACATACGGCATAGTATTACAACCGACAACATACAAACTGGGTATTACAGAGGAATATGAAAAAGTATTAGAGGAGTATGGAAATAATGGCTAATAAAAAAATAATCTATCCTGTAACAGTAGAAAAACTCGAAAAGATAAACGCAGATTTTATTATTTTACACGGAGGACGTAACACAGGCAAGTCATACAGTCTTAAATATAAAGTGCTGCGCGACGCATACAAGGGAATTAATGACGGCATATGCACAGACAGGTTTATTTATTTACGTAGATATTACGACGAGACTAAAGACATTTTTGCACAGTCATATTTTGCAGATATACCAATTAAAGCATTAACAGACGACAAATATAATACAGTAATTGTTTACAGACATGAAATATATTTCGGCAATATTGACGATCAGGGTAAAGAAACGCGCGAAATATTAATCGGGCGCGTGTGTGCGTTGTCGTATCAATTAAAATACAAGTCGCAGGTATTTGCAAATTATAAAACGATCTGCTTTGAAGAGTTCATTGGCGACACATACATTAACGACGAACCGACAAAACTGTTTAATCTTGTCAGCACAGTTTTTAGAGGCACAAAGGGCACATGCTACATGGTGGGTAACTTAATATCAAGATATAATCCATACTTCCGCGACTGGGGATTAACAAACGCACTGCAGCAGAAACCGGACACAATAGATACATACAAGGTAGACAATGTTATAATAAAGTGTTGGTTGTGTCCGTCGGGCACTGAAAACAAAATGATTTTCGGACATGCTAAAAAAGCAATAGACGGTGTAGAATATGAAACAGGCATACACCCACATTTACACTGTGAGTATGACGAGTGCGAACTAATATATACGGTAGTGTTAAAACATGTCAACTTTATGTATCTATGCGAGTTTATGCGTGACAAGCGTAATCATTTATTTTGGTACATTTCACCGAAAACGTCACCAATACAGAAACACACGCGCGTTGTTACAAGTGAATTTAGTGCAGAACCATTGTATACGAGAACGTTTTACCCATTAACGACACAAGAGCAAACTATATTTAACATACTAAAGCAAGGCAGGGTGTGTTACTCGGACAATCTGACCGGAACAGAGTTTACACAGTTAATAAATGATTACATCTAAACAAACGGCGCACGTACTCGCAAGGGTATGTGCGTTTTTGTTTCCGATCAGGAACACGGACGCAGCGAGCGAGCGACAGCGAGCGAGCAACGCGCGAGCGTAGTATTAAATACTATGTGACGTAGTATTCAATACTATGTGACATGGTTTTTGT
>OCVV011332932.1_pt1 | contig 12803 bp, 12 predicted proteins | sample 1539721 | NCBI WGS metagenome assembly OCVV01 (sample SAMN02144230, study PRJEB22623) | gut metagenome | biome: sheep rumen | host: Ovis aries | place: New Zealand
ATTTTAATTCTTTTTCTGTTAATTCTATTTTTCCATTTTTATTTAAAGTAAATACTTTAATCATGTTTTTATTCCTTTCATAGTATTTAAACCATAAATATTACTACTATATGTATCAATCCAAAAAGCCTCTTTTTCATTTAATAAGTCACGAGAACATTCTTCTAATAATTCAAAGCTGAAATTCCATACACCATCTCGTTGCATAGAATTATATAAAACATTAGTAGCTGATGCTTCAATACCTAAACCGCATTTACAATGTTGTTTCCATCTATCACTAATATTAACACTTTGACCAATATAACATTGTTCTGTTAATAAATTAGTAATTTTGTAAATACCACAAATAGTCTTTTTCCCTAAAACTCTATCACATAATTCTGTCATTTGCTTTTGAAAATATTGAGTCCATATAAGTTTACTTAAAACAACAGGTTTATGAAAAGAGGATTTTAAATTCTATAACATTTTGACATCAGCCAAATCCGCTTCAGAAATAGAAAGTTTATAAAAATTAATTTTATCTTTTTTCTCTTGCTCGCGGAGACGAGCTTCAACACCCGCACTTAATGAGGCTTTTAATTTATCAATTTCAGTTTGTATCTATTCTTTTTCTTGCAATGCTATATTACGAGTGTTTTGAATATCATTATTAATATCTGAAATTTGCTTTTGGGCAGATTCATATACTGTATTTACGGTTTGATCGGCTAATTGTTTTTGACTTTCTATATATGCTTTAATTTCTTGTTGTCTTTTATTCTTTTTCTAATTAAGATTTTTCTCTAAATCCTATTCATATTTAAGATATTCTTTTTGTAACTATCTTTCTTTTTTACGGTTTAAATCAAGAAGATTTTCTATTTTTATTTCTAATTCTTTACTTAATTTTTGCAAATTCTATATGTATTTCTATTTCTATTCCTATTTATTAATTTTAATTTGATTTGCTTTGTAAAAAAGAATTAGACTGCATATTAGAAAGACGAAACCTAATATTAATAATATCATAATTCCTCCAATATGCAAAAAATGAGGGTTAGATATTTTTATCTAACCCTCACTGTATAATCAAATTAGTCCTCAGCGTTGGGATCGAACTCGCGACCGGCATCTGTGAGCTGGATGAACTTGATTGCCTTATGAAGGCCAGTCTCAGGATCCTGAATCTCAGCAGGAACACGAACCATTAGCGGAACCTCATTCTTATCCTTATCCTTATGGCGCTGGAAAGCGGAAGTTACAATACCATTAACAGAACGAACGGAAAGTCCAGTTGCATCTGCAATATCCTGTGCGGTGAAATCTTCACCATCATGAGCCTTTACAAAATCATAAACAATCTTACTATTTTCTTTTAGCATAGTTTCTTTTCTCCTTATAATTAAATAATGTTTTTTTCTTTAAGATGAACTATATTTATCACCTGTATTTTTATTATATCAAAAATTTTTTATAAAGTCAAGAAAAATTACTGGTGAATAAAATATTTATTTTTGTCTTTTTTGCTTTCATGTCTGAATTACAACTCTTCGTAACTATTCATCTTATTTACAATTATATTATATAAAAATTTTCTTTAGTTTTCAATATATTGCTTCATAAAATCTAGTTCTGAAATAATAGGTATATTGCGTGCTTTTGCAGCTTTATTTTTAGATGATGTACTATTTACATCATTATTAATTAATAAATCAGTCTTGCCAGAAATAGAATCTGAAACCTTTCCACCATGAGATTCAATAACCGCTTTTAATTCAGCTCTATTTTTAAATGTAGTAAGTTTTCCCGTAATAACTATAGTTTTTCCTGTAAGACTGTTATTTATTTGAATATTGTTAACAACAGGAGTTTCAAAAATTAAAAGTTTAGAAATTCTATCAGCTTCCGCATAATTAAAGTTTTTAATACTATTATTCATTTCTTCACCAAAATTATCTAAGATAAAGAAATTATAAGTATCATCCATTACTGCATCACGAAAATCTTCATATGTTTCAAAATAATTTGTTAAATCTTTTGCGGCAGTCCGCCCTATAAGGGGGATACCAATCGCAGATATAAAAGCATCAAGGGTTGTATGTCTATGTTCTTCTATTGATTTTAAGATTTTATCTACAGAAGCTATTCCAAAACCAGGCTTCTTAATCCATTCATTTCTATATTGATTAAGATTAAAAACTCCTTCAAGATTTTCAAGCCATTCCCAATCAATTAACTTTTGAAAAGTAGCTTTAGATAACCCTTTAATATCAAGACCTTTTTTCCCACAAAAATGCTCAAGTCTATTTATTAACTTACCTTCACAGAGAGGATTATCACAATATGCGTTAATTACTCCATCATCACTGGTTATATATGCAACATCACCGCCGCATATGGGACATCTTTCAATAACATCATTAGCAGATACCCCACCATGAGCAACCACATAACCATAATCATATTTTGGTCCAGCTTCCGCAATTTGAGGAATAATCTGATTTGCTTTATAAACTTGAAGAAGTTCACCTACATAAGCACAATCACCAAGAAGTTCTCTCATAATACTTACATTATGAAGAGATGCTCTTTCTACTGTTGAACCATCAATATCAATAGGATCAAATACTGCTACTGGAGTAAAAACACCAGTTCTTCCCATTGTCCATTGGATATATTTTAAACGAGTTGAATATGTTTCATCATAAAGTTTGTATGCGATTGCATTTTTTAAATGATGATCTGTTTGGCCTTGTTTTTTACCAAAATCTACGTCATTGAATTTAAAGACATATCCATCAATAGGATAAATAGCATGTTCTTCTTTAAACTGTTCTTGAATAACCTCAAGTGCTTCGTCAACCCACTGTCTATCACAGACCATTGGAACAATAGTAAAACCAATGTTATAAAGCTGTTCTAACCGCTGCCAAAATTCTTTAATATTAGGATAACCCTCAATCATTTCCCAAGCAACAAAACTAAGATTTCTTTTTTTACATTCTTCAGAAGAAAGAAGTCTTATACTACCAGAAGCAAAATTTCTTGGGTTTTTATATTCTTTTTGAAATGGAATAAAGTCATCCTTACGACAAATGATCTCTCCATCTACTATTAAACGTCCTTCATAAGGAATTTCTAATGGAATATTTTTTACAACTTTTGCATTATGCCAAATATCTTCTCCAACAACTCCATTTCCGCGGGTTTCAGCTTTAATAAGTTTTCTATGTTCATATGTTAATGAACAAGTTAAACCATCCATTTTAAACATAGCAACAAAAGGCTGTGCTTGAAGAAATTCATTAACCTCTTGAATATCTTTTGTTTTATCAAGAGAAAGCATAGGATGATCGTGAGTAACTTTATTTAACTTAGAAACAGATTCATAATGAATATGCTGAGTTGGCGAATCTGGGTATACCACACCAGTTTTTTCTTCCTCTTGTTTCAATATAAAATAAAGTTCATCCCATTCTTTATCAGAAATTTCTGGATGCCCCTGGTCATATAAATCAGTATAATGATTAAGTTTATCAATTAAATATCGCATATCCATATTGTTTCACCTTCTATCTTTTATAAATATATTATATCATATTTTTTTAAAAAAGACAAATGAGGGACAAAAGTCCCTCATTTATTAAAATTTCACTATGGATGAAATATTAGATTTTACCATGATATTACCAAAACTTGTTCGAGTTAATAAAGGCAGATCTGTTGCAGCAATGCATATAGAACTCGGCTGGCCAGTAAGAAGAATTGTATCATTGTCTGAAATAATTGTTGCACCAGCAATTTGTCCATATACAGCACTTGGCTTATAAATTACCAATCCTTTTCCACCTCTGCCCTGAACTGTAAATTCTTTAATAGAAGTCTTTTTACCATATCCTTTTGTAGAGAAAATAGCAACAGTATCATTCTCTGAATGAATTGGAAGTCCTACAACAACCTCATCATTTTCATCTAATTTTATAGTTTTAACACCAGCCGCAACTCTACCAATAGGATTAACATTTTTACTTTCAAAATGAATAGACATACCATTTTTTGTAATTACAAGGATATCTTCTTCATTAATAAATTCAACATTAGCAATAGAATCACCATCATTGATTTTAATTGCAGCAATTCCTGTACTTCGTTTTACTTTTGTATATTCATTAAGAAGAGTTTTTTTCATCAGACCCTGTTTAGTAAAGAATACTACATATTTTGCAGTATTACTTCTTGCTAAAGAAGTGATAGCAATTACTTCATCATCTTGATCCATATTAATTAAAGTTCCAACATGGGCGCCTTTTGATGCGTTCGTTCCAACTGGTACTTCATCTACGATAATTTTAAACATCTTACCTTTTTTAGTAAAGAGAAGAAGATTATCAATAGTATTAGTAGAGATGGTAGACATAATTACATCGTCTTTTGTCTTAACACCCTTTCCATTTTTTCGCTGTACTTTAAAGCTATTTTTAGGTACACGTTTAATATCTCCAGTTTGAGAAAGAATTACAACACAATCTTCTGGAGTAACTTCTTCAATAATTTTATCTTCTGGTTTTACTTCAATATGGGTTAATTCTGTTCTACGAGCATCACCATATTTTTTTACTAAATCTGTTAGACGAGATTTAAGAATATCCTTTTGACGATTTTCATTTGCAAGAATATCTTTTAAATCTTTGATTTTATTCTCAAGTTCTTTAGCTTCCTGTTCAAGTTCAACTTTTTCAAGTTTTGCAAGAGAAGAAAGTCTCATAGCCAAAATTGCTTTAGCTTGATTTTCTGTGAACTGATATTTCTTAATTAAATTTTCTTTTGCGGCAGTTGCATTTTCAGAGTCTTTAATCAGCGCTATGATATTGTCAATATCTTCAAGTGCCCGTAGCAAACCATTAACAATTTCAAGTCTATCAATAGCTTTATCTAAATCAAATTTAGTTTCTCTTGTTATACAATCAATATTATGGTCAACATAAATTTTAATACAATCTTTAAGATTTAATTCAGTTGGCACTTTATCTACAAGAGCAACTTGATTGTAGCTGAATGAACTCTGTAAATTTGTTTTTGCAAAAAGTTTATTTACAATACTTGCGGGATTAATACCTTTATCGCATTCAATGACAATTCTAACACCTTTTTTATTAGATTCGTCACGAATATTATCAATACCCTCAATTTCTTTTGCATCTGAAACTTTACCAATTTCAGTCATTAATCCTTCAACAGATGTTCCATACGGGATTTCTGTAAAAATAATTTTTTGCTTATCAATTTCAAATTTACCGCGAACTTTTACACTACCATGTCCAGTTCGCATAATTGTGGGAATTTCTTTTTGATTAATAATAATTCCGCCTGTTGGAAAATCTGGACCAGGCAACATTGGCTCTTCTCCAGACAAATATTGATTAATCGCCGCAGCAACTTCACCAAGATTATGTGGTGCCCAGGAGCAAGCCATAGCTACACCAATGCCGCTATTAGGATTACAAAGTAAATTAGGAAAAATGCTTGGAAGAGATACTGGTTCTTCTGTTGTTTCATCATAATTAGCAATGAAATCAACATTATTTTTCTTTGTTCCCTGAAGTAATCCATCTTCTGCTAATTTACTTAATCTACATTCAGTATATCGCATATGTGCAGGGCCATCACCAATAATATTACCATTATTACCATGGAAATCAATCAGTGGATAACGCATAACCCAATTTTGAGAAAGCCGCACAAGAGCACCATAAATTGAACTATCACCATGCGGATGATATGTACCCATAATATCACCAACAAGTTTTGCCGCTTTTACATGCGGTTTGCTCGATACACATTTAGTCTTATCTTCGGCACCCCATAGGATTCGTTTTGCAACTGGTTTTAATCCATCTTTTGCATTTGGGATAGCTCGATCAGTATTAACCGCAACAGCGTATTCTATAAAGTTTGTACCTAATTCTTTTGTTAAATCATTCTGCATTATAAGTTGCCTCCTGACTATGTTCTTTAATATAACGCTTACGCGGTATGACAGCATTGCCCATTAAATCATTAAAAAGTTTATTAGCCGCCGCAACATCTTCAACGCCAATCTGCTTGATGATTCTATTATTGGGGCTTGTCAAGGTTTCTTCCGTTTCTTCAACGTCCATTTCACCAAGACCTTTCATACGACCAACTTGATATTTTTTTCCCTTATTTTCTTTTTGATATTTAGCTAATGCTTCATCATTTTTAAGATATTTATATCCTTTATTTGCGGCGAGAGTAATTTTATAAAGAGGTGGCACGCCCGCATATACATAACCATCTTTAATTAAATCTGGACAAAAGTTCCATATAAATGTATAAAAAAGATTTTTAATATGTGCTCCATCGACATCAGCATCAGACATAATAATAATTTTTCCATATCTTACTTGATGATATGTTACCTTGAGGGTTTTGGGGTCAATAGACCAATCTCCAGGTCCAAAGAATGCATCGCACATTGTCATAATTTCTGCATTTTTTTGAATTTGTGCAAAAGTAGCCTTCTGAGTGTTTAAAATTTTACCTCTAACTGGCATAACAGCCTGTGTTTCATTATCACGAGCAAGTTTTAAGTTACCAGATGCACTATCTCCCTCAGTAATATAAATTTCACATTTACTTCTGTCTTTTGAATTACAATCAGCAAGTTTACTATCAAATTTAAGAGCTTTCTGTTTCTTTTTATTTTGCTCTCTTGCTTTATCTCTTGCTTTCTTTGCAGCGTCTCGTGCTTTACGAGCGGCAGCTGCCTTTTCAAAAATAGATTTTACTTCTTTTTCATTATTATTTAGCCATACTTCAAGATTTGTACTTAAAGCAGAAGTAAAAGGCGTCATATCAATCTTTGTAATTCTACTTTTAACCTGTGCATCATATCCAACATTAGGAGCAGTAATATTAAATACTACATACATTCCCTCTTGAATATCATCGCCAGTTAAATTAGTATCTTTTTCTTTCAGCCATTTCTTTTCTTTAAAGAATTTATTAAATTCTCTTGTAATAACAGTTTTAATCTGAGTAATATGAGGTCCAGATTCTGTTAAACCAGTATTAACATAAGGAATTATGGTTGAAGAATAATTTCCAGCATAAGTAAGAACAATATCAAGTTTATTCTTACCTTCTGAGAAATTCATTGAAAAACGATTATTAATAAGTTCTGTATCTTTTACAGCCTCATCCACAAGATCATTAATGCCATGTGTAGAAGTAAAAATTTCTGTTTTACCATTGTTATTTAAATTAATGGTTAATCCAGGACAAAGACATACAATAGTTTTAAATAAATCTCTAATCTTATTAATTTCTACTTCGGTATGAGTAAAAAATTCTTCTGATGGCTGCCATTTAACAAAAGTACCCGAAGGATTTGGACTTTTCTCATTTACTTTTCGAGAATCAAAAACGCCTTCTTTAAATTCAATAGTTTCAGATTTTCCATCTCTAAAGGTAGAAACTGTAAGCCAATGACTTAAAAAAGTTGTAATTTTGCTACCAATACCAAAAGAACCCAAAGAAGTCCCTTCATAAGTTCCATCATCACGATATTTACCAGATGTATTAAGGACACTGAAGGCTGCTTCAAGAACAGTTTTACCATCATCTCTCATAGAGTTAGGAATAAAACCCTGTCCATGATCTTTGACTAATACAATGTCACCATTAATACATACTTCAATCTCATTTCCATGCCCAAGACGATATTCATCAACAGCATTAGAAATAATTTCAACTAACAACTGAGTTGAATATGTGCAGTCACCTGCATATACTTGAGGACGAAGTCTTGTAAATTCAAGAGGACTTAAACTTTCAATACTATCCTCAGTATATAAATGTTTATCATTCATATATTCTACCTCTTTCTTTATTATAAATATATTATAACATAAATTTTTGATTTTAGCAAGTTTTTTCGGAAGGAGCGATGAGAATATGATTTTGTAATATAATATTTGAAAATTTTAGCTTATCTGCCGTTGCAAGAGCATCAGCTAATTCATTTCCTATAATTCCTTTATGACCGTCAACTTTAGTAAAATTAATTTGATTAATGAAAAAATCTATTGTATAATATTTATATAGGGAAAGAATAATATCTAAATTTTTTATTGTTTCACCTTTAGCTGTTTTCCAGTTATTTTTACTCCAAGAATAAATCCAAGAAGTGAGGATATTTATACAATATGCTGAATCAGAATAAATAGTTACTTGTTGATTTTTATATTTTGTATTTAATAATTCAAAGGTTTTTAAAAATGCTTTTAATTCCATTTGATTATTTGTTACATTATCAAACTGTTCACAATAGGCATCAATTAAATTGCGGTTATCATCAAAAATTACTATGCCAAAACCGCCCTTTGAATTGTTTCGACCATTATTGCGGGCGGAGCCATCTATATAAATATGTAACATATAAAAATCTCCTTAATTTTTATTTTATAATATATTATATCATAAATACTTATAATTTTCAAATAGACAAAAAAAAATTAGGGAGTTTAACGGCTTTAGCCGTTAAACTCCCTATCTAATGGATAATTATTACCGTAACCAATTCTTAGAACAGAATCCAGTATAATTTCTGTATTTAACATAATACCAATCACCAGTATAATATCCATAACAAGTGACTTTTTTACCTTTTGGAATAACTGTGATTACTGTTTTTGAGGTACTAGCTCCTGCACGTAAGTTTAGACTTGCTGTTGTTGTATATGTTTTTGCAATGCTTTTACTAAAAGAACGTGCATAATCAACTTTAACATTTGTGTTTGTTGTTGTTGGTGTTACGATTTTTGAGCCGCCGCCCAATAGTTCATTTATTTTATCTTGAACTGTGCTGTAATTATATCCTGCAGCCTCAAGTTTCTTCTTGCGTTCATCACCATTACCCCACTTACCATTAATAACTTCTTTAGCAATTTGTTCTGTTGTTTTAGCAGTTGTTGATGTCGCTGGTTTTGTAGCCGCACCAGAATAATTAGGATAACCATAATAAATGTTTGATTTACTTCTGCTATATTGACGATATGCAACTTGACCAGAGGTATTTCCTTCAATAGTATAAACATTTGAATTATCAAAATCATATACTAAACCAGTATGACTAAAGTCGCCAGGGACACCAAAGAAAATTTGAGCACCCTTTTTAGGTGTTCTACCAACTTGACCTTTATTTTTATAATAATTATAAGAATAAGTGCATCCTGCACCAGCAGATTTTTCAGGCTGACATAGTAATTCTAATGCTTTCTTATAACCAAAAGCAGTTAAGAAACACCAGTCAACAAACATATCACACCATGCAAATCCATTTTTCTTTCCATTATACCAATTCGGATATTTCTGATCAAAATCTCTTGCATATTTAGTATAATTAGCAGAACCAGCGTTAGCAGTTTTATTATCTAAATTAGAATTACTTGCTTTTTCTTTATATCCTACTTCAGCTTTAGCAACCGCAATAACTCTATCTGCGGTAACTGCAATAGTTTCTTCTTTCTTTTGTGTTGTGGGGTCTGTTTTTGTAGTTGTTGGAGTATCCTTCATCATTGATTCATCAAATAACCAGTCCATATCCACATTTCCGCTGATTCCATTAACTTTTCCAGAAGAACTGTATTGTTGCATTACGCAATCATAATTTGGATCCCCCTCGTAGTCAGCTAACCAAATTGGATATTTTAATTGAGACCAATCATAATAATTTTTGTAATAATCTTGATTGGTATAAATAAATAATTTATTACATCCTAATGCTTTTAAGGCATCAAGATATTCTTTGGTGTATTGAGTACATTTTGCTTTTGTACATTTTTCACCATTTTTTGTCCAGGTATCATACTCTAAGTCTGCGGCAATCCATGTTTTTGTAGGATTTAGTCCAGCTTTCTTTAGATTATCATAAGAAGATTGAGCATTTTGTTTAGGAGTTGCGCCATCAGTATAAATGAAATGATAAGCCATAACATAAATACCATTCTGTTGGCATCCTTTTACATATTCTACAAATCTACTATCTAAAGTTTTTCGATACCCATCTCTTAATACTGCGAATTTAATTCCATCTGCGGCAACCTTTTTAAAATCAACTTTCCCTTGCCAGTATGAAATATCCATTCCTTTAATTTTTGCCATTTTAAGAGCCTCCTTTTTAAGTGGCTTTTTATTTTTTCTTTTTCCATCATATCCAATACAATAAAAGGGGAGATTATATCTCCCCTTGGAGTACGGCACAACAAGTGCCAATTAGTAAGTTCTTTTTATTGTTCTTTTACTTTAGGCTTATCATAAGTTAGAGCTTGTGCGCTGTCTGTAATACCAGCTGTGGTTGGGTCGTTAAGAGCATTCCATACAGAAACAACAATAAGACCAAGTACATATGGATTACGGATAGCTCCAAGTAGAATCTCTCCAAGTGCCTGCCAAGAGGTAAGGTCTTGAAGTGTTAGACCTGCATACGCAAGAATTGGAGTGAGAATTGCAAGAATAAGCTGAGCAATAAATACTGGATTCTTAAATCTTATTTTTAGATTCATTTTTCTACCTCCATAAAAATAAAATAAAAAATTCCTTAGAGAACCTTTTAGTGTCCTCTAAGGAATATAAAAAATAGAACAATATAATTAATCAATTTTGTCCTTAAATATTATTTTTTCTTTGCATAATTGCAGCAACCATATCTTCATATGCGATCGGTCTACAATCATGAGCATCACAATTTACATTATACATCATATCATATTCGCAAAATGGATTAGGTGAATGAGTGTTCTTTATCATGATTCAGGTGGGTATCTGAAATTAGCCAAATATTTGACATTATAACATCTCTCCTTTGTAAGTTAATTTATCTTCTTTGCTGTTATAGCGATAGATTCTGTAGAATCCCTCTTCAAGAGAAGGCTCAATAAACTGCTCATTCATGCGGCGGATGACACTTCTTGGTACATAAGCACGGGTTCCGCGCCGCATCTCATTTCTTTCAAGACAAGTCTGAATATCTTCGTCAATCCAGATAAGATTTGCATGGTCATAACCTTCAACATGCTGAAGTAACCATTTTCTTGCTTTTGGAGTTAAAGAAGTCTGGTCAACAAAAACATTTTTGCCAGCCGCCAGTGCTTCATTAATCTGTTTCCAAAAAATTGCAAGTACCTCATCTTCATGAGAAAAATAATCTTCTTCAGGTTTTACAATAGAAAATCTAATAACATCACGAGAAATTACTACAGAAGTATCTTTCTTTACCCTATTTTTAAGGAAAGTAGACTTACCCGCACCAGGAACCCCAGACATTAAAAATAAATCTGCCATACTAAATAACCCCTTTCTGTTTTAATTCTCCTCTAAAAATTCTATAAGGTTCTTTTCTATCGCCTTTTTCGTCAAAGTTTCCATATTTCATTTCAAGTTGAAAATCTTCGTAATTATAATCACTATACATTGGACGAATTTCGGCATGATTCCAAACTTTTCCACAATGAATACAATATAATTTTTTCAAATGCCCTGCTTCACGATAATGTCCAGCTTTTCTTGCTATTGGTAAACCTTCTTTTCCACAGTTACAACAATACATTTTTGAAATTGCAAAATCATTACATCTTCCCATAATAATACACACCCTTTCTTTTTGTTCATTTCTTTATATATATATTATAACAAAAAACAAAAGAAAAAACAAATGGAGAGCTTTAGCTCTCCATTAAATAATAAATTGACTTGTTTCTAATTGTAAATCTTCTAAACATAAATCTTGTAAATGCGTATATGGGATACGGATTAATGGAATATTGTTTTCTTTACACCATTGATTTTTAATCATATCTCTTATTTTTGTTTTTTCTACTTGTTCGGTGGTATTCCAAATAGATCCATTGTTTTGAACCTTAAAATGTTGAATTCCATCATATTCTATTAAATATAATAAAATATTATTTTTATCAAAAATAGCAAAATCAAAATAATATGGATGCTTTTGTTGAGTCTAATATAAATTTTGATTAATTTTTACAGTATATTGTGTGCTATAATTTAAATCGCTTTTGTCTTAGTATTTTCATGGATTTTTATTAAAGAACTATATAAATTATAATGTCCACAAAAATACTTATATACATCAAGAAAACAATCATTAAATAACATTAATTTATTTTTACTTTCAACCTGTGGATAAATCCGGTTGGCATGATAATGCCCCCAGCACCAGAGGTTATAATCTAAATTATACTCAATTCCACCAAGCCATCGTTCAGTGGTTTTATCAACAGTAGATTGGTCTACAACAGATAAAAATAGATCAGTGGGTTCATAAATAATAGGACAAGTATGAGACAACACAAGGTCATAGCTATCAGACTGTGCTAAAGCAACACCTGTCGCCATTTCTTCTTCATTGCATTGCTCTTGCGGAAACCAGCTCCAATTATTTGCAAGCCGTATATATTTATCTACACTATATGCACCAGGAAGAACCAGGGTTTTTATAGAATCGCCTTGTGCTGTTGGAATTTCATATTTTGCAGGAGTATCAAGAGCGTATTTAATGTAAGGATAATCATTTTCTACATAAACTTGGTTTCCCCAAAATTCTTCTATGTGCCAAGCGTTAGGATTTTTATTCATACAAATACTGGGGCGTTCTTCATGATTTCCCCGAATAATAAAATATGTAATTTTATATTTACCAAGTTTCTTTTTATATTCAGTATCACGATGATTAAAGAAAAAATTTGCACCAAAATCACCAAGAATAATTAGTACATCAT
>OCVV011182472.1_pt1 | contig 12802 bp, 10 predicted proteins | sample 1539721 | NCBI WGS metagenome assembly OCVV01 (sample SAMN02144230, study PRJEB22623) | gut metagenome | biome: sheep rumen | host: Ovis aries | place: New Zealand
GGGATTCGTGGCGGATCTCCGCAGTGGGAATATCCACCAGGATCAGGGTATATCCGTCCTCCAGATCGATACGGGAACTCTCCTCGTCATCCAGGGCGGCACGCACATCGGCAATATCGATCCCGTAATTCATGGCGACGGTCTGCAGTTCCTCCACGGTGGGATTTGTCAGCATAATCCACGCGCCCGGCTGGGACTCTTCCAGTTCATGCAGTATCCGGTCATCTGTCATGTAAATATTCATCATATGCCATGCACCTGCCTTTCCGGGGCGGTTTTGCCCAAAATCAGATTTAATTATAGCAACAAACCGCGGGTTTTAACAGAGTGAATTTTAAAATCGGGTAAAAAGGAGAAGCTGCCACCGCAGTGACAGCTTCTTCGTTGCGTCTGTATCCGCAGATACTCTGTTTCGGCGGATTTTCTGTTCTGTCAGATGCCCAGGATGTCCCGGACTTCCGCAAGGGTAGCCGCCTGCATCACGCGGTCCGTCAGCTCCTTCGCTTCCGCGGAATGGATGCCCGCGATCCGGGCCCGGACAGAAAGCACCGATCCCACGCCAACGGAAAATTCATCCAGTCCCCAGGTCATAAGCAGCGGAATCATATGGGGATCTGCTGCCGCTTCTCCGCACATGCCGACCGGAATCCCGGCTTCCTTCGCGCTCTGAATAATCCTGCGAATCGCCCGGAGCACTGCCGGCTGGAACGGAGAGTACAGAGACGCGATCTGCGTATTTCCCCGGTCGCAGGCCATGATGTACTGAATCAGGTCATTGGTGCCGATACTGAAAAAGTCCGCCTCTTTGGCCAGCAGATCCGCAATCTGCGCGGAAGCTGCCGTCTCTGTCATAATGCCTACCGCAATGTCTTTGTCGTAGGCAAGGCCTTCGGCTTCCAGCTCTGCCTTGCAGGCTTCCGTCAGTTCCTTTACTCTGCGGATTTCCTCCACACAGGTCACCAGCGGCACCATAATCTTGATGTTTTTATTTTCTGCTCCTGCCCGCAGCAGCGCGCGCAGCTGGGTGCGGTACATTTCTTCCCGGTCTAAGCAGAAACGAATCGCCCGATAGCCCAGGAAGGGATTTTCTTCCTTCGGAAGATTCAGGTAGGAGATTTCCTTGTCCCCGCCCACATCCAGGGTACGGATAATCACTTCCCTGCCGCGCATGGCATCGGAAGCTTTCTTGTATGCTTCGTACTGCTCTTCTTCGGTGGGCAGTTCCGTCCGGTCCATAAACAGGAATTCGCTCCGGAACAGACCGATGCCTTCCGCGGAGTAGGTTGCTGCCATACGGGCCTCTTCCGGGCTTCCGATATTGGCATACAGGGCATAGGTTCTGCCGTCCGCGTCAACCGTGTCTTTCTCTTTGTACTGGGCCAGAAGCTCCAGTTCTTCTTTCCAGGCAGAAAGCTTTTCTTCCCATTCCGCCAGCGCTTCTCCTGCCGGATCCGTCTCCACTTTTCCGCTGCGGCCGTCCACCGCTGCAGTCTGCGCATCCGCCATAGCCTCTGTCACTCCCGGAATTCCAAGAATTGCCGGAAGTCCCATCTGCCGTGCAAGAATCGCGGTATGGCTGGTAAATCCGCCGGTTTCCGTCAGAATCCCGGCAACCATGTCTTTGTTTATGCCGACGGTCATGGAAGGGGTGAAATCCTTCGCCACCAATACCGTAGGCTCTGTCAGATCCGACAGGGAAATCTGCTCGATGCCCATCAGGATCTTTAAGATCCGGTTCTCCATATCGCCGATGTCGCTGGCCCGCTGCATCATCATCTCGTCCCCGGTATCCCGCATCATCGACGCGAAGAATTCCAGTACCTGCGCTGCTGCCGCTTCCGCGCTGCTGCCGCCGGCAATCGCATCCTGCATCTGCTCTTCCATCATCGGATCCGCGATCATCTCCAGCTGGCCTTCCAGAATGCCTGCTTCCTTCTCGCCCACATGGATTCTGGTTTTTTCCGCCATCTCTTCCGTCATGCTGCGAAACTGCGCGATGGCATCTGTAAGCCGCTGTTTCTCTTCTTCCGGCGAACCGGCCTGCACGCCGGAATAATCCGGCAGATCATTCGATACGATATACACCTTGCCGATACCGATACCGGCAGATGCTGCTGTTCCCTTCAGAATCATAGTCTTTCTCCGTCTTACTCTTCGCCGAATCCGCTTTCCACCAGTTCAACAGCCTTGGCCAGCGCTTCGGCTTCATCCGCGCCGTCACACTTGATTTCGATCTCGCTGCCGACTTTGATGCAGGCAGCCATCAGATTCATAATGCTTTTGGCATTGATGTTTTTTCCGTTAAAATCAATGGTCACATCACTGGCAAATTTGCTCATTGCGGCGGAAAATTCCTTTGCCGGACGCATATGAAGACCCTGACTGTTTGTTAATGTAACTTTCTGTGATACCATAATGATTCCTCCATTTCATTCTCTGTATGCAGTCCGGCGGACGGATACGGATCCCTCCGCCGGCTGTCCTGCTTTTATTTTATCATCACACGGAAAACCGCGTCTACTGCAATTTATAAAAAGTGCCGCGGACTACTCCAGTTTCAGTCCTGCTGCCGTACCGGCGGCTTCCATTTCTTCCGCTGTTTTGTTTTTCTTCAGAACCGCCAGTACAAACATGCCCACGATGGAGCCGGCTGCCAGCGCGATCAGATAACCGCCTACATTGCCCACTACCGGGAATACGAAGATTCCGCCGTGGGGAGCCTGCAGCGTACATCCGAACTTCATAGCCAGTCCGCCGGATACCGCCGCGCCTGCCACACTGGCCGGAATCACTCTGGCCGGATCTGCTGCCGCGAACGGGATCGCGCCTTCTGTAATAAAGCAAAGTCCCATGACATAATTGATAATTCCGCTCTGCCGCTCCCCTTTTGTAAATTTCTTCGGGAAGAAGGTTGCACACAGGGCGATGGCAATCGGAGGCACCATACCGCCGATCATTACCGCTGCCATTACTTTATAATTGCCGCTGGCCAGCATACCCGTACCGAACAGATACGCCGCCTTGTTGATCGGGCCGCCCATATCCACGGCCATCATAGCCGCGCACACCGCGCCCAGAAGGACAATGGATACGCCGCTCATGGAATTTAACAGGTTGGAAATTCCTGTATTGATCGCTCCCATTACCGGATTGATCAGAAGCATCACCACACCCATGATGAATATACCGGCCAGGGGATAGATCAGAATCGGCCGCAGGCCCTGCATCGACTGGGGCATTTTCGCGGTGGAGCGCTTCAGTAAAAGCACAATATAACCGGCCAGGAAGCCTGCTACCATCGCGCCGAGAAATCCTGCGCTGATTCCTGCCTTTCCGTCAAAATCCCAGAAACTGTTACCCACTTTCGCCAGCATACCGCCCACAAAACCCACGGCAAGACCCGGACGGTCCGCGATGGACATGGCGATGAATCCGGCCAGAACCGGAAGCATCAGGCCGAAGGCCGCGTTTCCGATGACATTGAACATATGGGCAATCGGCAGATTGGATCCGAAATGAGACGGATCAATGGCACGGTTGTCCAGAAGGAAGGACAGCGCGATCAGGATACCGCCGCCGACAACGAAAGGAAGCATATGGGAGACACCGTTCATCAGATGCTTGTAGAACTGACGTCCCGCGCTTTCTTTTTCCTCGGTCTGCTCTGCGGCTGAAGCGCCGCCGGCTTCGTGGTGCACCGGCGCGTCGCCGGCCAGAATCCGGTCAATCATTTCGTCCGGTTTGTGGATACCGTCTGCCACCTTTGTGATGATGCATTTCTTCCCGTCAAACCGGGCGGTATTTACCTTCTTGTCTGCCGCCACGATAATTCCGTCACAGGCTTCGATTTCCTCCGGGGTCAGCTGGTGCTTAACGCCGTCGCTGCCGTTAGTTTCCACTTTTATCTTAATTCCTTTGGCTTCCGCGGATTTTTCCAGGGCTTCCGCTGCCATATAGGTATGGGCGATTCCGGTGGGACATGCGGTCACCGCCAGCACCCGGATCCGGTCCTCTTCTCCTGCGGCATCCGCTGTGTCAGCCTCTGTCTCCTCTTCCGGCTCATCCGGGTATTTTTCCGCTTCAAAGGCATTGATGACGGAAAGGAACTCTTCCGGGGTCTGGGCAGCCCTTAATTTACCGCAGAAGTCAGGATCCATCAGCATGACCATCATATGGGACAGGATCTGCAGATGCTCTTCCCCGCCTTCCGGCGCGGCAATCATAAAGAACAGATCCGAGGGCTGACCGTCCATGGACTCGTAATCAATCCCCTCATCCAGTGTCATGGCTGCCAGTCCGGGGCTTGTAACCGCGGATGTCTTGGCGTGGGGAACCGCGATTCCCATTTCAATCGCCGTACTGGTCTGCGCTTCCCTGGCAAGAATCGCTTCCCGGTATTTGTCTTTATCGGTCAGATGTCCGCCTTTTTCCTGCAGATCCACCAGCGTGTCAATCGCATCTGCCTTATCCCGGACAGATGTATGAAGCAGGATACTCTCCGGCTTCAGGATGTCTCTGATTTTCATCGACAACTCCTCCTTTTCTATCAGTAATCCATCTCCGGCAAAACCGGTGTGTGAATCAGTTCTGAATCTGTTTCAGCAGTTTCATGATATCCGCCTGCTCCGCGATTCCCACGGAAAAAGCGGTGGCGCCGCCGGCTGCTGTGCCCAGCTGCAGCGCATAGCGGTAATCCCCGGTTCTGAGATATCCGCTCAGGAAACCGGCCACCATGGAATCTCCGGCGCCCACAGAATTGCGCACGGTACCTCTGCACGGCGCCTGCCGGCAGTGACCGCCGTTCTCATCCACCAGGATCGCGCCGTCTCCCGCCATGGATACCAGGACATTCCGGGCGCCCAGCTGCTGCAGTCTGCCTGCATACGCGATGATTTCCTCTTCACTCTTCAGGGTCACGCCGAACAGTTCCCCCAGCTCGATATGATTCGGTTTGATCAGAAACGGATGATACTTCAGGATCTTCATCAGCATCTCTCCGGTAGTGTCCACCACTGTCATCACCTGATTCTCCCGGATATGCGCCAGAATCTGTTCATAAATATCCGAAGGCATGGATTTCGGAATGCTGCCGGACAGCACCAGCACGTCCGCGGAGGTCAGTTTCTCTAACTTTTCAAACAGCTGTGCCCGGGCCTCTTCCGGAATCTCAGGCCCCTTGCCGTTGATCTCCGTTTCCCGGTCTGCCTTGACCTTTACATTGATCCTGGTCATGCCCTGCTCCAGGTGTATAAAATCACTGGAAATGCCCTTGGCAGCCAGTCCGCTTTCCAGCGCGTCTCCGGTAAACCCTGCCACAAATCCGAGGGCTTTCGTATCTTCCCCCAGATTATGGAGAATCGTGGAAACATTGATGCCCTTTCCGCCCAGGACAATCGCTTCCGTGTCTGTCCGGTTAATGCTGCCCGGTGTCAGCGCTCCCTCCAGGCTGATTACATAATCCAGCGCCGGATTCAGTGTTACAGTATAGATCATAGATTACGGTACCTCCTTGATTACAGTGTGTTCCGCAAGTGACGGCTCCGTCAGGCGGTCCGTCAGGATGCAGACTCTGTTCAGCGGTACAATCTGTACCGCGTATACAGTATTGAACTTGGTGCTGTCTGCCAGCGCGTAGCTGACAAAGGACTGTTCCGATACGGTGCGCTTTAACATGGCCTCTTCCGGGTCCGCAGTGGTCACCCCCTGCTTCCGTGTAATTCCGTTCACACCCAGAAAGCATTTGGTGAAATTATACTGCTGCAGGCTCCGGACTGCCTGCATCCCCACAATGGCTCCTGTCGTGGCCTTCAGCTCCCCGCCCAGCAGATACACCCGGCATCCGAATCTGCTCAGCGCTTCCGCCTGCAGCAGGCCGTTGGTGACAAACGTGGCTTTGGAATCTCTCAGTTCCTCTGCCATACACAGAGTCGTCGTACCCGCGTCGAGAAACACAAAGTCATCGTTATACACCAGACTTGCCGCGTAAGCACCGATCCGGCGCTTCTCCGGCATATTCTGTTCCGACTTGGTGGCGATATCCTTTTCAAAACCAATGAATTCATCCCGCAGGGAAGTGGCGCCGCCCCTGACTTTCCGCAGGCGGCTGCTGCCGTCCAGCGCAATCAGGTCTCTGCGGATGGTGGATTCGGAAATGTCAAGTTCTTCCGCCAGCTCGGTCACAGTCGCTGCTCCCTGCCGGTTCACAATCTCACAGATCGCGTTCATTCGTTCTTCTGCCAGCAAAATTCATCGCTCCCTTCTGCCCAGTCCTGTCATCCGTCATCGGGTGATCCGAGCGCTTTTTCATTTATTCCCGTATTCTTTCAATTTCAGTCATAATATATCAGCATTGCCCAGGGTTTTCAATCATTTTTAATCAAATTTGCGCAATCAGCCGGCTTTTTGTATGATTACACAAAAACCTGCTTGGTTTTTGTGCATTATTACCATTTGGTAACCCGTGACCCCTTATGGAATACCATCGGTTCGCCAAAAAGATGCACTTATTCCTGATTTGCATATAATTTCCAATACTTTTCCAGATATTTTCGCTTAATTTTCAGATATAATAAAGACAAACAGAACACACTGTTTTACATCATGTCATAACAGAAGGAGGAGCGTTCTATGAAGAAAAATATTATTACCATCAGCAGACAGTTCGGCAGCGGCGGCCACACCATCGGTATGAAAGTGGCGGAAGATCTGGGCATTCCGTATTATGACCAGGAACTGGTAGAAAAAATTTCCGAGGAATCCGGCTACGCCTATGAAATCGTAAATGACGAAGACGAAGAGGCGCCTCTCCGCTCCCGTTTTGTATATAACTTTGTGGGACGGGATCCCCAGGGGCTCTCCATTCCGGACCGTCTCTGGGCTGCGGAATGCCGTGTCATACGGGAAATCGCCGATCAGGGGCCCTGTGTGATCATCGGCCGCTGCGCAGATTTCCTGCTGAAAGACAGGGAGGATGTACTGAAAGTTTTCATCCACGCGGATCTGGACTACCGCTGCAAACGCATCGTTGCGCGCTTTGGCGAAACCCGGGAAAAACCGGCCCGGCGCATTAAAGAAAAAGACGGCAAACGGGCCGCCCACTACCGCTATTACACCGGACAGAAATGGGGACGCGCGGAAAATTATCATATTTCCATCAACAGCGGGGAATTCGGCATCGACGAAACCGCGCGGCTGATTGAGCAGATTGTACGCGACTCCGAATAAGGAACGCACCCCGCACCGGCCGGGGATTTCTTCCAGGCGGATGAAAAGCCAGGAGGGACGACTTGCCCCACCGGACGGGGATTTCCGCCTAAGAATATTTCAGAGTACAAAAAAAGGACCCGCGGGCAGCGGTTTCGGCAGAACCATCTGCCGAAACCGCCGCCGCGGGTCCTTCTGCATTATTTTCCGGATTCTCTGGCATGGATATCTTCCTGCATCATGTCGCTCAGGCGGTACCCCCGAAGCAGATGCTCCATCTCATTCTGCACTTCCTTCTGGCGGTTGTGCAGTCCGCAGTGTCCGTCATGCTTCTGCCGCCAGTCGCAGCTGTAATGGGGGTCCATGCACGCATTGACGTAGCGGTCCGGGTTAATCGTTGTGATCAGATCATAGAGTGTATACTCTGCCAGGTCATTTTTCAGCTGACAGCCGCCGTTGACTCCTCTGGTGCAGGAAATCATATCCGCGTCTGCCAGTTTCCGAATGATCTTGTAGGCAAACTGCTGAGGAATTTCCTCCGTTTCGCACAGCGCTTTCATCGTATGTCTCTCTCCGTCTGTTAGCACGCGCAGTACACGAAGCGCGTAATCTGTCTCTCTGGTGATCAGCAATGTTCTATACTCCTTTTCCTTTGCTGTCCTTAAGCCACTGATCAAATTCTTTCAGGATATCTCCGCAGATCACTTCAATGGTCTTAAGCTGTCCCTTCGTTGCCTGATCCATGTGAATTCCACAGGTGCAGCAAGTCGTCCGTCCGTATTTCTTCGCGGCATATTCGGCAAACATCCGAGCCACAGACTCCTCTTTATGTCCCGGGAGGTTCAGCACAGATGATGTTACGCCGGTGCCTGTGCCGGTCAGGCTCGGCCGCGGGATGCTCAGAACCACACAGCCAATATGGGGACGCTCTCCCCCGTAAATCGTCAGATTCAGATCATCTCCCGCAAATACTGCCTGGCAGGTAATGGAAATTCCCTGCGCTGTTTTTGTAATTTCCATACAGATCCCTCCTCGTTTACTGATTCGTCAATGAAATTATACATCATGCATCCACTTTTTTTCAACCGTCCCCACCGCTCTCATTGGAAAAACCGGAAAATCAGGCGGAAAAAATTCCGTATGGTCACCCAAAAAAGACTTACATGTGCAAAAAACACATGTTAAAATACGAAAAAGCATTGCAAAAAGGAGTTTTTTATTTTTATGAAACGAATCTTTTCCTGTCTGGCTGCCGCGCTTCTGGGGCTGATGCTCTGCGCCTGCGGCACAACCCGGGAACCCGCCCGTACCTCTTCCAAAGCCGTCTCTTCTGCCCCCTCCGCGGCAGCAAAGCCAAGCGGCCCGGAGGAAAACAGCGGGGATTCCATGCATACCTCACCCTCCGCCCTGACGGGTATCCGCACGGTTCCGGAAGGCTATGAACAAGCGGTAAAAGACGGCGGCCGTCTGGAAGTCCTGACTTACCGCAGCCGGATGATTTCCGAAGGAAAGCGCACCGTCACCAAACATGCCATGGTATATCTGCCGGCAGGCTACTCCAGCCAAAAACGCTACGATATTCTTTACCTGGCCCACGGCCGCGGCGCCAGTCACCGGACATTTCTGGGGTCTCCCATGTCTCCCCGGCCGTTTAAATACATGTTAGACCATATGATCAAAGAAAAGGAAATCCGTCCGCTGATCGTCGTGGCCATGAATATTACAGAGGAATACAAAGACTATTTCCATGCGATCGAAGGCCTGCAGCATGAGATCGGCACCGAGCTGATCCCTGCCGCGGAAAGTAAGTATTCCACCTATGCCGCGTCTGTGAAAAAGAAGGATCTGACTGCTTCCCGCGAACACCGGGGAATGGCCGGCTTTTCCATGGGCGGCCTCGAAACCTGGCAGGCGTTTGAAGCCCATCTGAACTACTTTAAATACTTTCTGCCCATGAGCATGCCTGCCTACCCAAGCGCCGCCGCGGATCTTTCCCAGTACCAAACTGCAGCCCGGCATATGGCACAGGCTGCAGAACGGCTGGAATATTCCAGGAAAGATTATTATATTTTTGCCGCCACCGGTTCGGAAGACTTTATGTACCGGGCGACCCAAAGCCAGGTCCGGTATCTGAAACAGGAAACAAAGCAGTTTCGATACACAGACCGGGGCTTTGGGAAGGGCAATCTGATGTTTCATGTATGGAAAGGACATTACCACCGGTTTTCCCAGAGTTATCCCTATCTGTACAATGGACTGATCCGGTTCTTTCCGGCTGAAAAAACTTCGAAAACTTCCGGCAGCCCCTGAGCTCCCGTCCGTATGCTTATGAGCGCTTTCTTCTCCGCAGCAGCAGGGCGGCCCCTGCGCCTGCCAGTCCTACGCTGATCAGTTCCAGTGCCCCATAGTATACGCTGCGGCTGCTGTCGCCGGTCTGCACACTTTTTCTGATCTTCACGGCTGTTGCTGTCCGGGCTGCGGAAGCACGGTTTCCTTTTTGGGACTCCCTGGAATGGTGAACCGGAGTCCCGGCAGTTGTTTTCCCACCGGTCCCGTTTCCGGAATCTGAAGTCTTTGGTGTTTCCGAGTCTGTGGGGTGATCCGGAACTGTCGGTTTGTCTGACGGGGTGTCCGGCGTGTTATTCTCAGGCTTCGACGGCTGATCCGACGGGGTGTCCGGCGTGTTATTTCCAGGCTGCGACGGCTGATCTGACGGGGTGTCCGGTGTGTTATGCTCAGGTTCCGACGGCTGGTCTGACGGGGTGTCCGGTTTCGGGATAACTGCCAGTTCTGCCTCGGGCTTAAAGATAAACTCTGTCGTCTCCTCGCCGCCTGTATGCGTTATCACATCCGCGTCTTTCCAGGTCAGGTAATACAGATTGTTTTCGATGATATCTCTGGTTACGTCCCTGGTTCTGGTCACTTCACGGGTCTTTGTCACCTCCCGCTCCTCATACTGCGGCACTTCTTTTTCTGTTATCCTGGTTCCCGCGCTGTTGCCGGTATAATGCCATTCTCCATTTGTATTCCGGAAAGACTTTGAAACAATTTGGCCTGTAGAGGTATGCGCTACTGTTACATTGGCTTTCGGCGCGATAAAGGTGCCTGCAAGAGATCCTTCAAACAGAAGATCTCCCTGATAATCCCCGAAGTTGAATACGATCTGCTGGGCGTATCTGGAGGTGTTCGCATCCTGATCCTGAGAACGGAATTCATTGATCTTTCCATCCTCATCCGCGGAAATCCGGAACTGATTCAGCTTGATTTCGGAGGCATTGCCCGCCTGCACATTGATGACGATGATCTGATTTCCCTTCATGGAAACCTTCATGGTATCTGTTCCCGTAAATCCGGCCAGCTGATAGGATACTTTTCCGATCTGGTGTGTAGTGACGTATTCTGCCTGTTCCTCAGAAGACATCCCCCAGTATCCATCCTGTCCAAGCTTTGCCTGATCTACGTTTGACCAGTCCAGTTCGACGGTCGGTACTGCTGTAACCGTCGCGTAGACCACTTCATAACCGTTCTTCCCGCCTGCCTGTCCGGCCGCGTTTCTTACATCCAGGCTGCTGTTGTTCTGATCCGCTGTACCCTTTGTCACGCCTGCTGACTCCTGCTTCTCCATCAGCTGTGTTGCCAGGTCAGTCACCGCGTCTAAGGTCTGACCAACTTCCTTACAGGAGGCGTCTTTTACCGTCACCGAGGACACATTGCTTACGGTCACTGTCTGATCCACCGTCCCGTTCTTATCTGCATCTACCTGAATGTTATACCTGTGGTCATTCGGATCGCTGTTAAACTTCTCACTGGTTACCATTTCCTTCGAAGTATCAGTATTGCCGAAGGCAGTGGTCAGAGAAGCGTCCTCGCCCTGGCGGAACTGCAGCCGCTCCATGTCCTGGCGGAATCCTTCTACCGTACTGTTTTTGCCGTCAGTGTCCGCCTGGTTCGGAACCTGCTGGTATCTGTATATATAGTGCGCGCTTGTACCCATATCCTTGTTTGCGAAGAGGACACCCGCATGCACATTGGACTCAAAGTCATTCTCGACTTTCACTTCGCCGGCGGTTACGCCATAATCCCCCAGTGTGCTTTTGATGGCCGCCAGGGTTTCGTCATTCCCGTAAATTCCGGAAATGGGCTCTTTAATTTTCTCCTTCTTGGTTCCGAACTGTACTTTTTCTTTTTCTGTATAGGTTTCTGTCTCTGTATACTGTTCCTGATGGGTCTCCGTTTTTTTGGTTGTCTCTTTAACCGTTGCCTTCTTTGACTTTCCGGAATTCCGCGTAATGGTAGTCGTCGGGTTTTTCACAAGACGTTCCCCTACCCGATACCACTTTACGCCTTTTTCATCCGTATGATCGTATATCGGCTCCGAATAATCTGTCTGAACGGATGAACCGTCCTCTGTCACAGTCTGTTCGGTCGGATCCGTACTGGTATCTGTGTCATGCACGGTTCGCGTATGTTCTGTCTGATCCGCATCCGTCCAGTGCAGTGCATGCGTTGTGGTTTTGCCGTCTTCGGATACTTTTGTCTCTTTGGTGCCCCCTGCTGGCGCTTTTGCTGCCGCTTCTACCGCATCCGCATAATCATCCGGATGCTCATGGTGTGTGGTGACGGTTCCGTCTGGATTGGTAATCTTCGTTGTTTTTCCACGGCTTGCCCCTGCTGACTCTGTCTGTCCGCTGTCGGAGGTATCTGCTCCGGCTTTGGCGGATGACTCCTGGGCTTTCTCCTGGGCTCCGGCAGGCGTTTCCCCCGCATACGCGGTAATGGCCGGCTGCAGCATACTTCCCCCGGCAAGTGTCACTGTAACACTTCCGACTGATAATAATCTGCGAACTGCTTTCGACTTCATGTTTTCTTTCCCCTTCCCTTTCTCTCAGTTGATCAGATTCTATCGAAATATATTGAAATGCTCCATTTTCTCCTGTGTATCACAGAATACTCTTTCAGCGGAAAAATGGAACATCATTCGATGCCATGGGTACATCCGTTTGCGTCATCAGTTCTGGCTCATCGGCGCAAAACGAATATTTTCATTTGTAAGTTGCAGTTCATTATACTCCTTCCGTCTATAATTTCCAGATTGGAGTATTTTTGTCCACAATAAAATACAAACAAAAGACTGCAACGGCCTCTTTTCCTTGTCCTGCTGTATTGCTGTTATTACCCATATATAAAATATATAGATGGGATACTCTTGCAGTTATGATGCTGTGATCCTTTTGCCTGCCTCCCCTTGTTTCCAAGCAAAAAAGACAGCCGAGATCGGCTGTCATAATGCATTCCCCTATCATTGCGGGAACTTTCCATGGAGATGACGGGAGTCGAACCCGTGTCCGAAATCTGATCCGCTGTTCTTCTACGAGCGTAGTCACTGTTCTGACATTCCCTCCATCAGGCACCCGGTGACAGGTTACTGACTTCAGTAGCTTCATGTTACGCCCTTATACGCAAAGCTTTGTATAAGTCGTTTCCCACATGGTTTGATGCCTGGTCAGCCCGTATGGGTGCAGGCCGGCAGACAAGCAGCTGCGATTAGGCAGCCATTGCTAATTCGAAATTATCTTCTTTAGCGTTTAAATTTAGGGTG
>OCVV011217029.1_pt1 | contig 12802 bp, 13 predicted proteins | sample 1539721 | NCBI WGS metagenome assembly OCVV01 (sample SAMN02144230, study PRJEB22623) | gut metagenome | biome: sheep rumen | host: Ovis aries | place: New Zealand
TGAACGTGTGCCTGGAAGAGAGGATATCATAAGCCTGACTTTGAATGTGAATGACTTGGAAAAATTAAATGTGACTTATATTGGAAGCGAGCAGGATTTAAGCAAATATTCTAATGAAAATGTTGAATTTGAAAAGATTTATTCATATAGAAATTTGAAGATTTATAAAGTCAATTAATAGATAATATTTTTAATTATTATCTTTTATAAATTATTTAAATAAAAAAATACAGGTGTAAAAAAGCAAGCAAATAAACTTAATATTTAAATTTTCACATGCTTCTTTAACCAATCCGGCTCTGTGAACAGAGTAATTACCCACTAAAATAACTATTTTCTTTTCTTTTTTTAATTTACTGATTAATAACTCTTTATTTAATAATTGAAGCAATATTTATTTTTGAATTGTTTGAATGTTTCCAGGCCTTTCAGGATCTAATCGAAGTGCTTTATTTTTTAATCTAGTTAAAAAATAATGCTCTGAAGAGTGTTTTTCTAATATTACTATTTTTATAGAATTGTCTTTCAAATAAATATTATTAAAATAAAATGATAAAAAATTAAAAGAAATTTAAAAAAAACTTTATTTTAAAAATAGCTTAATTAGCATTAAAAGAACGAAACAAAACATATTTAAGTATAATTCCATTACATCTAACTAAAAAAATATCTATCATCCCCTATATACCCCCTTTGAGTCAAAAGGTTCCCATTCGATATGCATATCTATTATTTCACCGTCTTTTACATTATTTTTGCTGTAATTATAGTATTTGTCATGAGAAACACTTATTTTGGAATCAAAAATACTTTCTCCATTTATATGAAATTTAGTAAAATTTATATAAATCGGAACCCTTTGACCAATTTTGTCCCTAAAATCTATTCCTTTAAGGTAAATCTCTAATTTACCATCATTAATACATTTGAATTTTAAATCAATGCTTCCTTTTTTACTATGTATTATCGTGCCTATACCTTCTGATGTAGTATACCATGCAGGAGCATCTACTATACTATTAATGTCAGAATTCTCCAGAATACATATATCATTATCTTTATTTCCAAAATTTTTTATGTCAATCCTTGCTGTAATATATTTTAAAAAAATATCAACGTTATTTGGATTTTTTTGAAAAAATTCATTTTCAATTATCTGATTGAATATATTGTTAGATTCCATATTATCACGATATAAGAAATATTAATTTTAAATAAGCAAGAGTCAGAAATTTTTACAAAAGTTTATTAGATTTCATAAGACTAATTCAATTTATACTTTATAATTTTTCATATAAAACATTTAATTATTAAAAATTAAATAAATCAATAATTAATTCAAAGTTTGAAAAAAATAAGAAGATTATAAATTTATATTTTGTTCAATAGTAATATTAATAAATTAATAAAAAAATATTATATATTGATATTATGAAATTTGGATTAATGAGTTATGCGTATACAACAAATTTAGGTAATGAAATTCAAAGTATTGCTGCAAGAAGATTTTTACCTAAAATTGATTATTTTATTGATCATGAAAAATTGAATTTATTTCAAAATGAAGAAAAAGTTAAAATGATAATGAACGGATGGTATTTAGATTGTTTAGAATCATGGCCTCCTTCTGATTCTATAGACCCTCTGTTAATATCTATGCATTTTAATTCTTCAGTTAATGATACAATTGAAGTTATTTCTTCATCTAAAAGTAAAGATTTTTTTTCATCTTATGGTCCAGTTGGTTGCCGAGATTATTCCACACTTAATTTATTAAATAATTTAGAAATTGATGCTTATTATTCTGGATGTTTAACCTTAACTTTGGAAGGGAAAAATGAAAATAAAAATAATTTTAAATATATTGTTGTAAATTCTTATAATTCAGAGGAGATAATTAATTTTTTAAAAACAAAAACTGATTTACCAATTTATGATATACAACAAGAATCAATATGGTCTCATGATGTAAAATATTTAGAGAGAATGCCTATAAAATATAGTTTAAATTCTCTGTACACTCCTGAAGAGAAATTTTTTATTGTGGAAAATATTTTAAATATTTATGAAAATGCGTATTGTGTTATTACTGATAGGGTTCATTGCACTTTTCCATGTTTAGCTTTTAAAACTCCTGTTCTTTTTATTGATTCAGCATCCTTTGGTCGTGAAAGATTTGAAGATATTGGTAAATTAGTTTTAATGAGTTCATTTGAGGATTATAAAGAAAATTATGACATTTTTGATATAAACAATCCTCCTAAAAATTCTGATGATTATTTAAAAATTCGTAAATCATTAATTAATAAAACAAAAAACTTTACTGGGCATATTAATAAAGGTTATAATTATTATTCTGAAGATGAAATTAAACTTAAACAAACATTATTATGGTCAAAAACTGCTTTAAGTTCTAGAAGATACATGAATGAAGTAACAAAATTATCTAATCATTAAGAATATAAGATAGGTATTGTTGAGAAAAATATGGCAATTCGGGATAATCAAAATAAAGATATTATTTCGAAAAAAAATGATAGAATTAACCAACAAAAAAACAAAATTAACCAACAAAAAAACAAAATTAGTAAAAAAGATATAAAAATTTCAAACCAACAAAAACTTATTGATGAACTCCTGAATTCTACTTCTTGGAAGTTGACAAAACCATTAAGAAGTTTCAGAAATATTTTAAAAAAGTAACAAGGAAATGTTTATATGGTAAAAATATCTGTTATTATCCCCATTTATAACGTTGAAAACTATATTGAAGAATGTTTGGATAGTGTTATTAATCAAACATTAAAAGATATTGAAATAATATGTGTTAATGATGGATCAACTGATGGCACATTAAATATTCTTGAAAGATATGCAAAAAAGGATAATAGAATAAAATTAATAAATCAGGAAAATAGTGGACTTTCAGTATCTAGAAATGTTGGTTTAGATCATGCCACTGGTGAATATGTTTGTTTTTTAGATTCTGATGATTACTTTGAATTAGAATCATTTGAAGAATTGTATAACATTGCTAGTGAAAAGAAACTAGACTTTGTATTTTTTAAACTGATTAATTTTGATGATGAGACTAAAGTTAAAGAAAGATACGAATATTTTGATTTAGAATATTTAAAAGACGTTGTTGGAGATAAAGTATTCAATTATAACGATGTATCAAATATTGTATTTTCTATTTCTGTTACTGCACCTGGAAAACTATTTAATCATGATTTTATAAGAGGGATGAGATTTCCAGAAGGATTAATTTATGAAGATAATCCTTTTTTCATAGAGGCTATGTTTAAAGCTAAACGTGTGTATCTTTATGATAAATATTTGTATAATAGGCGTGTAAGATCCACCTCTCTAACCAGGTCTAATACAGAAAAATTTTCAGATTGCATAAGTATTTTTAATTTATTAACTGATATTACAAAAAGTTTTGGATTATATGATAAATATAAAGTGAATTTATATAACAAAAAACTTTATAACACTTATAGAATTTTTAAATTAGTTAATGAAGAAGACAAGGAGGATTTTTTTAATAAAATTAATGAAGATTTTTCAAATTTTCAAGAAGAATATGAATCTGATCCAGTTTTTAATGCGTTAAATAATAAATTAAAATTAATTTTTAGATCAGGGATATATAGTGAAACATATGAAGAATTTGAATTAACTATTGAAAATCATGATTTACGTCTTAAGAATAAGGATTTGAAAAAGAAAAATTCTAATTTAAAGAAAGAAATTAAATCTATAAAAACATTTAATGAACAAATATTAAATTCTAATAGCTGGAAAATAACTAAACCATTTAGAAAATTTGTTAATATTTTTAGAAGTTAAATTTATGATGTGAGTTTATGGTTAAAATATCTATTGTAATGCCTGTTTATAATTGTGAAAATCATTTAAATGATACATTAAATTGTATTATTAACCAAACATTTGGAGATTTTGAACTTATTTGTATTAATGATGGATCAACTGATAATTCTTTAGACATTCTAAATAATTTTGCTTTTAAAGATTCCCGTATCCAAATTATCTCTCAAGAAAATAAGGGACCTGGAGCAGCTAGAAATAAAGGGCTTGATGTCAGTTCTGGAGACTTTTTATATTTCATTGATTCTGATGATTATATTGTTCCTAATTGTTTAGAGTTACTTTATAATAATATTACCTCAAATAATTCCGATATAGTTTTTTTTAAAGTAGGAAATATTAAAAGAAATAAAAAAGTGCATATTAATGAATATTTTCCCTTTGATGAACTTTTTACTGATGTTGATTTTAATAAGTTTACATTCGATTATAACTCTATCAGAAAATATATTTTTAATGCATCTTTTGCTCCTTGGACAAAATTTTATCGAAAAACTTTTTTAGATTCTTATAAAGATTTTAGATTTGATGAGGAATTACCTTATGAAGATATATTATTCCATATTAAAATCATGTTAAGATCTTCTAAAATTTCCTTTGTTCCGGAATATTTATATTATTATAAAATCGATAACCCTCATTCTGTTACGTTTGATTCTAAATCTCATATTGAAATTTTTAAAATTATTAACTCTGTTGAAGATTTTATTAAAAATGAACACTTATTTGTCGAATTTAAAGAGGAATTTGAATATTTTAAGAATACTCAGATTATGAGTCATTTATCCAATCCAAATGATGAAAAATATTATTGTATTGCTAAATCAGAAATAAATTCAACTGATTTTAAAAATAATAGCTTATCTCCGAATAGTTTTAAAAAAAGATGTCAGCTTTTTTTAGATTCTGCTAATTATAAGGAATATCAAAAAAATTTAAAGATTCTATTACTTAAGGAGAACAAACATAGATTAAAAAAAGAAAATAATAAATTAAAAAAGAGAAATAAAAAATTAAATAAAGAGTTAGATTTTCAAAAAAATAAAAAAGAAAAATTATTGAATTCAACTAGTTGGAAAATAACTACAATTTTTAGAAAAATTAATAGATAATGTGAAATCTTTTGTTAAAATATTTAAATTTTTAATTTTTAGAGTGTGAAACTAATGTCAGTAATCGGTAAAATTAAACAAAAATTTTTGGAAAGTAGTGGTTCTTACAAACATTATAAAAATGAAAATGAAATTTTAAATAAAAAATTCAATAAAGAAATAAAATCCTTAAATAAGAAAATTTCAATGTTAGAAAAAAAGAATGAATATTATGAAAAGGTAATAGATTCAAATACATTTCTTTTCAATACTTTATTTTTAGATTATGAATTAAAACCTAAAGGGATTTTAAAAAATATGCAGGTATTATGTCAGGAGTTATTGGATTTTACTGTGAATGTATGTAATAAATATGAATTAGGTTATTGGTTGGAAGCGGGAAATTTATTAGGTGCTGTACGTCATGGGGGTTTTATTCCATGGGATGATGATATGGATATAGCAATGATGAGAAAAGAGTATAATAAATTTTCAGATATAATTGATGAAGAAGTAGTTTATCAAGGTTTAGATGATGTGATTATTATTCATAAAGATCAGGAAGTTAGAAAATACTTTATCAACCCATTTATTAAATTGGATTATATGTATGGGGAGAATGTTTTATCCGGAATTGATGTATTTCCATTTGATTTTACAAACAATTATAAAATGTCTCCAAAAAACCATGCAAAAGAAAGAGATAAATTTTATAAGAAATTATGCACTGGCCATAGTAGGGAAGAGGTAATTAATGATTACTACGATAATATGGATTTAAATTGGGATGATGGGGAATTTATAATTCCAGGCCTTGAAACTCCCAGATATTCTGCAGGTTATAATCATAAGTTCTATTTATGGAAAAAAAGTCGTTTTTTACCTTTTAAAACTCTTGAATTTAATGGTAAAGAATATAAAGTTCCAAATGATCCTGATTATTATCTATCAACAACATATTCCAATCATATGAAAATTCCTTCTGTGATTAATCATCACCATACTAATGTTGCTGATGTTCGTAATGTTGAAGATATTAATTTAGCATATGAAAAAGCTATAAAACGATTAAATAGTGTAAATTTGGACTTTAAATAATGTTTAATTTTTTGTAACTTTAATGGTTATTTATTTGGAATTATTCATTAAAAACTCCAAATGAGCCTTCAAAGATTGACATTTTACCATATTCATCTTTATTTTCATCCTTTTCAATTTTTAACTGCATTCCTTTCTTCATTGAGACCCATATTCGGTGATTGTTCGGTGATAGTAGGAGGCCGAAAGGCACTTGTTTCGGGCTTTACAGGCCTTGCAGACACCGTAATTGGTGTAAAGCCTTTTTATCTTGTCCTGTTTGTCAGAATCAGGATTTTTTTCACATAATCGTTGAAAAAAGTTAGAATCTGGCCTTCAGACACAAGAATGCGTCCTGTTCAAAAAGGTAGGCGAAGAGATCCTTGTGGTACAGATTGTCACTTAAACGGCCAATTCTTTCATTGGATTGCTTTCTAATTGGAATTAAGCCGTTTATATTGTTATTGGCAAAGAAGAGAGGCTTATTTCATTCAAATAAATTGTATCCACGCTCATTGTCTGTGGAACTTTTCCTATGTTGTTTATTGCTTTTTCTGCGATTTTCAGAAGTTCGTAATGGTATGTTGGCCGATGTGTGACGTTTATTGCGCAGATTAATTTTGTATCATAATCGACTACAGATTGGATATTATAGGCAACCATTTGATTTCCTTTCTTGCTTTTCATAAATCTCGCTTCAATGTCAATTACTGGTATTGTGCTCTGTCCAGTGAGTGTGAATTGGGTTGAAATGTCATATGAATCTTAAATTTTTAAATATAATAAAAAGAAAAAATACTGCTAATTCTATGTTTAATCATAATTTATTTAAAAATATATAAAGAATTATTATCAAAATATAATATATTATCATTAAATTTAATATGTTAAAATAGGTGTATTAATGAAATGTATTATCTTAAATTCAGGTATGGGAACTAGATTGGAAGAACTAACAGAAAACAACCCAAAATCATTAGTTAAACTACATAATAATGAAACAATATTATCTAGGGCCATTTCAATTATTTCTAATTTCGAAATTGATGAATTTATTATTACTACCGGATATCTAGATGATGTTTTAAGAAATTATATCGATGTTAATTTCCCAAATTTCAATTTTACTTACGTCCACAATCCATTTTATAACAAAACTAATTATATTAAATCTATTGATTTAATTCCGGATATAGATGATGATATAATTTTACTTCATGGAGATTTAGTTTTTAATCAAAAAACTGCTGAAAAGGTTATAAATTCAAATACATCTTGCGTTGTTATTGATTCAACTATTAATATTCCGAAAGATGATTTTAAAGCCAAAATTGAAGAGGATATTGTAAAATATATAAGTGTTGATTATTTTGAAAATGATGCAGTAGCATGCCAGCCCTTTTACAAACTAAAAAATAAGGATTGGAAAACTTGGAAAAATAAAATTAGAGATTTTTGTGAAAATGGAAAAACTAATGTTTATGCAGAAAACGCTTTAAATGAATTAACAAATGATATCAATATTTATGCTTTAGATTTAGAAGGATTATTATGCATGGAAGTGGATAATAAAAATGATCTTAAAAAAGTTAAGGAGATATTAAAATGAAAACCGTGTATATTGCAATTAGTGCTGATATATTACATCATGGCCACATTAATTTAATTAAAAAAGCTTCTGAATATGGTGAGCTTATTGTAGGAATTTTAACAGATAAAGCTATTGCTACATTTAAAAGATTACCCATATTAAATTTTGAAGAACGTTCTTTTATTATTGAAAACATTAATGGTGTAAAAAAGGTTGTTCCTCAAACAACTTTAGATTATACTGAAAACTTAAAAAAATTCAAACCAGATTATGTTTTCCATGGTGATGACTGGAAAGAAGGCATTCAAAGTCAAATCAGACAGAATGTAATCAATACTCTTGAAGAATGGGGAGGCCAACTAATTGAGATACCTTTTACAGAAGATGTAAGTATTGATCAAATAAATAATATCATTAAAAATGCATCTTCTATTCCTGATGCTCGCAGAGGCAAATTAAAACAATTGATTTCTCTCAAACCTATAGTACGTACAATGGAAGCACATAATGGATTATCTGCTTTAGTTGTAGATAATGCCAAAGTTACTAAAGATGAGCAAATCAATACTTTTGATGCAATTTGGATTTCAAGTTTAACAGACTCAACCGCTAAGGGAAAACCAGACATTGAACTTGTAGATATGACTTCAAGAATTTCAACCATTAATGAAATTATGGAAGTGACTTCCAAGCCCATCATTTTAGATGGGGATACTGGAGGTCTCTTGGAACATTTCGTGTTTAATATAAAAACCATAGAAAGAATGGGTGTTTCTGCGATAATTATTGAAGATAAAATGGGTTTAAAAAAGAATAGCTTATTCGGAACAGATGTGGAGCAAACCCAAGATAGCATTGAAAACTTTTGTGAAAAAATTAGTGCCGGTAAAAAGGCTCTTCTCACAGATGAATTTATGATTATTGCAAGAATTGAAAGTTTAATATTGAAAAAAGGCATGGATGATGCTATAAAAAGAGCTAAAGCTTATATTAATGCAGGTGCAGATGGTATAATGATCCATTCAAGAGAATCTGAACCAGATGAGATTTTTGAATTTTGTGATAAATTCAATGAATTTGCTCCCGATGTTCCTTTAGTTGTTGTACCAACTTCATTTAATCAGGTATATGAAGAAGAATTTGCTAAAAGAGGAGTTAATATTGTAATTTATGCAAATCATTTAATAAGAAGTGCATATCCTGCAATGATGAACACAGCAAAATTAATTCTTGAAAATGAACGTTGCAAAGAAGCTGAAGACCAATGCTTATCTATTAAAGAAATTTTAACATTAATTCCAGATGAGTGATAGTGATGATTTATGTTGAAAATTTAATTGAGTATTTGAATGAAATTGATATTGATTTCTTTTGCGGTGTTCCAGATTCGCAGCTAAGCTCCTTTTGTGATTATGTTGAAGAAAATTGTAGCAATATTATTGCTGCCAATGAAGGAAATGCGGTTGGAATAGCTGCAGGTTACCATTTATCAACTGGAAAGTTTCCTTTAGTTTATCTTCAAAATTCTGGTTTGGGCAATATTGTTAATCCAGTGACATCCTTGACACATTCGAAGGTATACTCCATACCAATAATTTATGTGATTGGATGGAGAGGCCAACCAGGATTTCATGATGAACCACAACATAAAAAACAAGGCGAAATTACCTTGGATTTACTTGAATTGTTGGATATTAAATATACTGTTATTAATAAGGATTCATTTTTGGATGATTTAAAAAACGTATTTAACAATGAATTTTTACCTCAATTAAATAATGGTGAAAGTGTTGCCATTGTTGTATCAAAAAATGCTTTTGAAAACTATAAAATTAATAAATCGAATGGCAATATTTTAACAAGAGAAGAAGCTATCCAAATGGTCTCAAATTTTTTAAACGAGGAGGATATTGTTGTTTCAACTACAGGTAAAATTTCAAGGGAATTATTTGAATATCGTGAATATAATAAACAGGGTCATGGAAATGATTTTTTAACTGTAGGATCTATGGGACACTCATCAAGTATTGCACTGGGTATTGCTTTAAGTTCGGATAAAAAAATATTTTGCTTTGATGGAGATGGAGCATTGCTTATGCATATGGGTTCAATTGCATTAATAGGTTCTAAAAAACCTGAGAACTATTATCATATCCTGTTTAACAATTCCGCTCATGAAAGTGTTGGAGGATTGCCTACTGTGATGAGCAACATAGATATCAACAATTTAATTTCATCTTGCGGATATGAAAAGGTATTCAATGCTTCAAATAGTGATGAATTAAAAGAGATTTTACCTAAATTCATTTCATCTAATGGGCCAGTATTTTTAAATATTAATGTTGATATCTCATCAAGAAAAGACTTGGGAAGGCCAACAACAACACCCATAGAAAATAAAAATGATTTCATGAAAAAATTACAAGGGGAATAATTATGGATTGGGTTTATAATATACCAGTAAAATTCTATGAGTATACTCTTGATGAATTAAAAGAAAGATTGTCAACATTTGTGGGGAATGTATTATTTATTGGATCTAAACGTTTAATCAAAACATTTGATTTGGAAGTGTCCAATTTTCAAGTCATTGATGAAAGTATTTCAAATCCTGATGTTCATTTAGTTGAAGAAATGCTATCAAAAATAATCAAACCTGATATAATCATTGCAATTGGTGGAGGCAGCACAATTGATTTAGCAAAAGCAGTTTCCGCATTATATAATTTTAAGGGATATGATGTTTTATCTTTATTAAAAAATAAAAATTATTTGGATAATGATGATTCCATTCCATACATTGCTATTCCAACAACTGCCGGAACAGGATCAGAATGTACGAAATGGGCAACAATATGGGATTTTGATAATTCTAAAAAATTTTCAATAGATGCCGATTACTTATATCCTAATGAATCCTGGTTAGTGCCGGAATTAACATTGACAATGGATGAAAACATGACATTATCAACAGGTCTTGATGCATTAGCCCATGCAATGGAGTCCTATTGGTCAGTAGCTTCAAATCCATACACTAGAGTTCTTGCAAGAGACTCAATCAGAATCATTAGAAAATATCTGCCGTTAGCATTAAAAGATTTGGATAACTTAGAATATAGAAAACAAATGATTAGGGGTTCCTTTTTTGCAGGTTTGGCCTTTTCAAATACACGTACCACTGCGTGTCATTCAATATCTTATCCTTTAACCATGCTGTTTGGAATTAATCATGGCTATGCTGCTGCATTAACATTAATGGAAGTCCTTAAAAGAAATTGGGAATATTTGAATGAAAAAGAATTGTTCCTTGATGCTTGGAATGTATCAAATATTGATGAAATTGAAAATTGGCTTAAAGAAGTTTCATCTGGCAAATTGAAATTATCAAAATTTGGAGTGGATAAATCAGAAATTCCAAACATTGTTAAATTAGCTACAACGGGTGGAAGAATGGATAACAATCCAATTATTTTCAATGAAATAGAAATTGAAGAAATATTATTTAAAAGTTATTGAATTAATTACCAAACATGATTAATTATAGGTATTATAATAAAAGTTTAGTTATTTAAATAAAATAATTTACAATAGAGGGATTTAATGGTTAAAGTATCAGTGATTATTCCTGTTTATAATGTAGAACAATATTTAAAAGAATGTTTGGATAGTGTAATTAATCAGACATTAAAAGATATTGAAATTATTTGTATAAATGATGGATCAACAGATGGTTCTTTAAAGATATTGGAAAAATATGAATCCTTAGATGATAGGATTGTAGTGTTTAGTCAAGAAAATAGTGGACTTTCTGCAACTCGCAATAAGGGTATGCAACTTTCATCTGGAGAATATGTTTATTTCATGGATTCAGATGATTATTTGGAACTAAATGCATTAGAAGAACTTTATAATCTTTCTGATGAAAAGAATCTTGATTTAGTTATTTTTAAATTAATTAATTTTGATGATGGTACAGATACAAAATATACAAGTGAATATTACGAAATGGAAGATATTGAAGAAATTGTTGGAGACAACGTGTTTAATTATGAAATACTTGGAGATAAAGTTTTTTCAATGGCTGTTTCTGCACCTGGTAAGTTTTTCAAAAAATCTTTAATTAAAGACTTTAAATTTCCTGAAGGGTTGATTTTTGAAGATAATTTATTTTTCACTGAAGCAATTTTTAATGCTAAACGTGTATACTTTTATAAAAAACATTTGTATAATCGTAGAAGAAGATTAAATTCCATAACAACATCCCCTAATGAAAAGTATATGGATTGCATCCCATTATTTAATATGATAAACGGATTCATGAAAGATAAAGGTTTATTTGATAAATATAAATCTCCATTGTATAATCAAAAGATAAGTATCACCTATAATAGATTTGCTTCAGTAAATAATGAAGTTAAAAAGGAATTCTTTAAAAGGATAAAACAGGATTTTTTATTGTATAAGGATGAATTTGAAGGGGATGAAGACTTTTTAAAAGTATTATCATTCAAATCCAAATGTATTTTTTACTCTGCAATTTCATCTCAAACTTATAAGGAATTTGAAAACGAAGTGGAATTATCACTATCAAAAAAACGAATGAAAAAATTAAAAAAGGAAAACAAAACATTAAGAAAAAAAAATAAATCTTTGAAAAAAGAGATTGAACATTTTAAATCTTCCAAAGCTTACAGATTTTGGATATTTTATAAAAAAATAAAAAATTAACATGATAAAGTGTTCTTGGAAAATTCTTATTTTTAAGGTTTTTTTAAAAATAAATTAATAAAAAGACAAAATAATAATAACTATATTAAATAGGAGATAAAATGAGTAAAAAAAAATATTTCAATTATCATTCCAGTTTATAATTCAGAAAAATATATACCAAAAACCTTTGAAAGTCTTTTAAATCAGACCATTGGTTTTGAAAATTTAGAAATTATTTTTGTAGACGATAATTCTAAAGATAATAGTGGAGAAATAATTGATAAATATTCTAAAGAATATAGTAATGTAATATCTGTTCACTTGAAAGAAAATAGTGGTTTTGCTGGCAGACCACGTAATATTGGAATAGAAAAATCAAATACTGAATACCTTATGTTCTTAGACTCAGATGATTACTTTAATGAAGATGCTTGTGAAA
>OCVV011268260.1_pt1 | contig 12801 bp, 28 predicted proteins | sample 1539721 | NCBI WGS metagenome assembly OCVV01 (sample SAMN02144230, study PRJEB22623) | gut metagenome | biome: sheep rumen | host: Ovis aries | place: New Zealand
ACCTCGGATAGGCGCGCTCTATGATCGTAAACAAATATTCTGGATTGACATCTTCGTGCGGTTGGATAACTGCATATCGCGTCTCAACCGTGCCGCGCGTGCTGTGGTAAACAAGCGGACTGGATTGCGCCGCGCTGAGTGGCATAAGCGTACAGCCTGCCGGATGAATCTTTCCATTCACAGCACGTTCCACGTCTGCGATATCGTAGATATTCGTCATCATGCGCGCGGGCATCTTGTAGCTCTCAGTAATCCCCAGATAGTTATTTACAAAATCTCGATCCAGCATTTAAACCACCTGCACGATGAATCCCGACCCGTTAAGGAAACGATCCTGCTGAAGCAGTAAAACGGCATTGATCAAACTTACAACCATATCAACCTTGCCGGCCGACTTCTTTTTATTGACATATCTGTTCATTGCCGTATCAAATGTGCACCTGGCATTTTGGAAATTTATTTCCAGAAGATCGTTCTTTTCGTACTCAAATTCGCCGTTCACTATTTTTTCATATAGCAATTTGGTCGGCGGATGCAGCACACTTGAATGCTGCTTAACTTCCACCGTTTTGTATACTTTGTCCCATTTTTGTGCGGAACTGAGTGCATTGTACCGGTCAAAACCGATTGCCATGATCCGCGCTCCAGTCCGTTCTTCGAGCTGGAATACAAATTCTTCAACAAAACCATAATCGATGGTTAAATCTCCGCAGGCGAAACATTTGCCCGCGTTGATATATTTTCTATAATCAATTTTTTCGGTTTTGTTCTTTTCGTCAATCCGACCCTCCGGAATGAACGCAAATGAATCCGCAATAATCTTTCCGTCCTCTTCAGCCACCATTGCGATACTGGTGTTATCATTCGTCATTGATAGGTCGACACCCAGATAGACCTCTCTCCCTGTCCAGTCGATTTTGTCAACTCTGCACTTTTTAACAGCTTCCACAGGGATATATGTCTCCGTTCCGGCCCCGCTGTAGATGATATTGCAATGCTTTGTCAAGAAGTTCTCCCTGGCGGATTCCATCTCGATCGCACGGGCACGCTTCTTCTTTAGATCCTCCCAGATCTCCGGATTATCCTGCGCAACCGGATTCGCCTGACTGAGGATTTTGTCGTCGCTCATCCAGTTTTTTGTGTTGTCTGGTTCATAAAGCAGCGCAAACACGCTTTCATCGTCGATCACATTGTCAAGCACCTTTTTGGCGTAATTGACTTCATCCTCGAACGGATTGTCGATACTCGGATATTTCGTCGATATGATGAACCCCAGCTTGTTAAGGATGTTCAGCTGTCCCGAACGCATGGCCTCGATAGGATAGTTGTTTGGAAGTGCACCGACCTCATCGGCGAGGTACACGTTCGGGAGCTTTCCGTCCATCCTGCTTGTTGAGTAATTCAACGGGTAATATTTGGATCCGTTCAACGTGAATTCTATATAGTCCCGCAGGATGCGAAATCGTTTCTGCCCCATGTACTCATAGAGCAGCGGAGACATCCGCAGCGTGTCGGAAATAGCTTCTTTCACTTCTCTCGACAGTGATCCGTCTGGTGCAACTGAGTAGAACTTCGACAGTGGCGGCTCCAGGATGAAAAGCAGGATGAACATGGTCCCGACCGTAAAAGTTTTAAAATTCTTCCGCGCGATTTCCAGAAGCACGGTTTCATATCTTCTCTTTTTCGGGTTATCCCGGTGTACGACAGCAAGTGATGCCACGTATAATAGCCACTGATAACCTTCGCTGCATTCGTACAGAGTTTGACCGGACTTCAGTCCCTTAGGCATGATCGCCAGCTTCAGTACTGCATCGATCTTCTTCACGATGCCCCAGTTTATGGCATATTTTCTATCCTTCCCTTCTGCGATGCGCAGGAACTCATGGCACTGCTTTTTCACGTACTTCGGTTCGGCGGACCCTTTCCGCACGGCGGACTTTGCATATTCCACTGACTGATGCTCATTATTCATCCATTCCACCGCCCAAAATAGCGGCCAGCGGGTCAGCTTCCTTTTCTTCCTCTGATCCAAACCTCGAAAGTATCTTAATAAGCGTTTCTACTGTCTTGTTCGCGGCCGAAGCCGTACTGTTATACTCTTTGATTGCCGGATTGGTATATACGTTCTTTCGGCCTTTTACATACTCCTTCGTGATGAGCATGTCCTCGGCATTTATTACCGCCTGCAGGCTTGCCAGTATTCTTATTTGTGTCATATATCGGTCGAATGTGGTCAGAAAATAGAAACTTTCGTCTGCCTTAGAACGCTTTGCCGCACGCTCGATTTTTCGACCCAACTTTTCAAACGCTTCTAATGATGTCACCTTTTTTTGTGCCATATTCACCACTCTCGATTCTATTATTTTCAAATTATTTGTTTCCAAAAAACACCATGCGCGAAAATCGCCGTGTTCAAAGGGGAGCTGTCGGTGTTCGAGTTGGTTTATTTTTTTCCCAACTAAACCACGGGGGGATATATTTCGGCCCTTTTATTTCTCTCCCCGACGCTTGTTTGTGTTTTCTATTGCGATTTTCCGCAACTCATCCGCCGAGATCTCCCCTCGCTCCGCAAGCTCATGTGTGTGGCTCCCCAGCAGGATCAAGTTGCAGTCATCGAGTGCGAGCGATCGATTCTCCTCCAGCGGAGTGATGTGGTGCACGCTCAATCCCTCGGTGTTGATATATGGTTCTGGGTGATCCGGATCAAGCCCATGCAATGCTGCCTGGTCCACTCCCATGTCTCTCAACCTAATCTCTTTCCGTTTCCTCTGCCATGATTTCCCGGAACGGAATCTTCGGTTTTCGTGCGACTGATATCTATCTGCATCGTATTTGTTTCTGTTTTGTCTTGCCCGCGGGCAAACGTGATGCACATCAACGATTCTTCCGCATGTTGGGCACGTCTTCAGCATCTCGATCCCTCTTCATGTTGTTTTCCCAACGATAATAACCACTTAAAAACATGAACAATGTTGCAAACTTGACCGCTATTGCTAATTCCACAATAAAAGCCGGGTTTCCCCGACCTCTATTGTGGTTATACTGTTATCAGATAGGAGGTTTACCAAATGGCTCTGCTCTCGCTCTTCTTCAACATCTATGTTATCACTGTCTAACACTGACACGTTATGACATCTTCTCCTTAAACATCCGATCAACAACGTGGCCGTGGATCCTTATCGCCTGACGCACTGAGTATCCGACTTCTTCACCAATTTCGTCCCACGTCATGCACCTGAGATACCTGCAATGCATGATCCTCCGCTCGTCAAAACTCATCTTCTCGCCGGCGAATTTGCTCCTCGCCTCTTCCTGCATTTCTCTTAGCAGCTTTTCTTCTTTCCGTATTTCCATCTCCACATCGATGGCCGAATCTGCCGCCTCGTTCCCGCTGTTCACCTGCGACGTCTGCACCCTCTCTTTCGGCTGGATCGCCGGGATTGTCTCTGCTTTCTGCGTTAAATACTCAAGCAATTCTCTGTGCCTCTTCAGCTGCGCATTTATCCGCCGGATCTCTTTCAAATCTTCTTGCGTCACTTCGCCCTCCTCCCTCTCAAATTCCGGTGTCGGATCTTTTTCCGGATCTCGTCGGAAATGTATTCGTCAATCTCTTCCCGGTGCCTGCGATCCCTTCGAGCAGTCATCTTCCAATCCAAAAATCTTTGGCACGTGTCGTGGCAATTGGGGCTGATCCGCTTACCCAGCCACCATGTACATCCCTTGCACGGCGCAATCTTGTGCATTGGTTGCCTCCGTTCCTGGAATTCCTCCGGGTGCTGCACCATATATGCCACGAACTGCGCCTTCGTCGGAGCCTTGCCGTCCAATCGGAGTTCATCCAGGATCGCATCAACGATCCACCCTTCATTCCAGAGTGCGATGGCTTTTCCAGCATCCCATGTAGGTTTCGGTTCGTCCACTGCATCTTTCGTTTTTTCTTTTTCTCCGTCTGTCTCGATCTCCCAGGTGATATAGACCCTCGCCTTCTGGAGATCCTCGGCTCCGCCTTTTTTGTCTGCCCGGATCAGATACTTCAGCGCGCAACCCCGGCAGAATTTCCGGAAACCTTCCGGACCCAGCACCGCCTTAACAACGTCAATACTCTCAACCCCCAACCCCGGCAGCGCATAATGCGCCGGATGATTTACTTTATCCTCCATGTGCTCCTCCTGTGCATAAGCCCGTTTTAATCGTTATTTCTTCCGCATTCGTCTTTCTGCTCTCTGTACGCCGGGATTTTGGCTGCCCACGCCTTAACTTCCATTCCGGGATACATCCGGGAAGGAATTGTGTAGAACTCCAATTCTTCATTATTGTATGATAATGACCGCCAGAACCGTCCGTCCCAGAACGCACGGATAACTGAACCGCCATGCTTCTGACTTTTCGGTGCAACAGTTACCCAGACAGACTTCTGATTGTGCGGTTTGACTTCTTTAGCATCGTTCCAACACACTTTAACCATTTCTTCCATCATACGAACCTACCTCCCAGTTGAACCGAAACCGTCTGCACCACGTTCAGAATCGCCTAACTCGTCTACTACGGTAACATCACAGCATAAGCACGGTTTAACAACAAGTTGCATAACTTTATCTCCACGCTTAAACTCGTAGTCATAATCTCCATTATTCGTGATTCTGCCACGAATTGTTCCGGTGTATCCTGAATCAGTAACGCCACCTGCGGACTGAATATTGTGTTTAACATTAAGTCCTGACTTGCTCATCAGTTCGCCGTAATATCCTACTGGAATTTCAACCGCAACGCCGAAGTCCACAACGTATGACTCGTGCGCTCCAAGGATAAACGGAACCGGAGTGCGAAGGTCTAACCCTGCATCTTCCTTGTGCGCCCTTTCTGGGACAAATGCTCCTTCACTTAACTTTACTTTCATGTTTACCTCGCTTTCGCTTGACTTTTCTGCAATCTCACTCTCACTCTACGTAATCAGTTCGAAGTTCGTCATTTTAACTCCTTTCTAATCGAATTAAATCGACTCGAATCGCTTGCAATAGTGCCAACGAACCACGTCCCCGTCATCATCAATTTCTTCAACAATTTCTTTTTTCGGGAACTCTTCGATGTTAAACCGGGCGTTTTCCATTGCATCAAGCACCGGGCAACCGCCGTTCTCCGGGAACTCCGGGAAACCATCATCCCGCAATTTGTAGTGCTTGCATTTTTCGCACCAGTTGTACAGAAAAATCTCGTATTCGGTGCCGCTTGAAAACGGCTTGGCTTCACGATATCCCATTGTTAACTCCTCTCCTGTCTCCCATTAAACAGCTTTTTTAAGTTGTCCTCTTTTTTCCACTGCATCATTCCGTGAAGCATCTCTTTCGCAGATGTTCTGGAAATGTCAAACTGCGCAGACAGAAAATCAATCCATTGCCTGTTGGTCATTCGTTCTGGCTGTACGGATGGCTGTTTTGCGAGGATTTTCTTGAAATCATCCATGTCACGCGGCTCACACCCATACCACTCAATCACCGCGTCAATCGCCGCCTGTCTGCTTATCAAGTCTGTCTCTGCCATGTTTAACTCCTCTCTGCTCATTTCCGACCAATCGCCATGTCATACAGCAAGTTTTCATTCTCGAGCCATGCAACAATAGCGGTTTCACATCCGCACATAATATTTCCGCACATTCCAGCCACAGGACATATGTCGCAGTCCGCCGCTCTGTACATCCTGTTAGCCAATTTTTCTGGTGTGTCAGCTCCCTTAAAGAAACTTCTCCACATCTCCTTGCATGCTTCTTTAGACGGCTTACTCGCAGGATACCCACACCTTTCGTAATTCACGCAGCAACGACAATCTTCATGCAGTCGTTCTTCCATCGTTGCAAACATATCCCGTTTCTTGAGTATCTCGTAGTTAGTCATTTTGCACTCCTTTTGGTGATAGCATATCGATAATATCGTTTATCTCATATATCGCAACTAAATGATTTTCTGCACCAGAGTAATCTCCTTCAATATGCAGCCGTTTGAACTCTTCTCTGAACTCGTTATTCGTTAAACGTAATAAATCAACAATTAGAAATTTCTGTTCTTCTGTTAACGCATGGTTTTCCATTGTCTCACTCCTCGTTAGATAATTTCCCGCCACTAACCCGCCGAACACCCCTGCAGTTATGGAACAGATACTATTTTCAGTGGTTCAGAGATATTAAACCGTTTGCGTTCGGCGCTCATTCCAAGGATAAAGATCATTGCTAATATTGATATCGCTGTAAATACCATTACCATGTCCACCTCATCGTTCCGGGAAGTGATGCCTTGACACCGCATCCGGGAATTCGTCGATTTCCGACGACCACACTGCTTTGCTTCCACAATGCTCAAATGCAATTGGAAACCCTCCGATCCCGTCGAACAGACTTCCCATTGTAATATCCCTGTCGTATTGTGCTGCCATTTTTCTCGCTAAAACCTTCCAAAACGGAATGGCGATAGAATTCCCCAGTGCTTTAAATCTCATTGCGTCCGTCGACTTGTGTTTCTTTCCCTTGCTGTCAGTCCATTCTCCGATGTCGGTCCATCCGTCCGGGAATCCCTGCAATCTTTCGCACTCCAGCGGAGTGAGCCTTCTTGCCACTTTCCTTCTTACAACCACCGTACCGTCTTTATAGCTCGTCGCAACAAGTGCATCGGTTTCTTCCTCTGTTGCTCTTGTCATAAAACTGTTCTTCGACAAACTCCAAGTTTCATCTTTCTTTTGTGCAATAACTATTGGGGTATTATTTCCGCCTGTCCCGTATCTCGCCACCACGCTATTCGCCACCTCAAGTGGTCCGGTGATCCTTGCGTCTGCTGGGTGGTTGTCGTACATTGTCAATACGATCGGATTATTTCCGTGTGCCTGCGCTCTTAGCGTCCCCGTTTCTCCCCTTGACACGTCCATCACGCTCCCGCCTTGATCATTTATACAGTACTCATCCCCTCCTCCAATGCTTTCACAACTTCTTCGGGCAATGATCGATTTTTCTTTTTCGCTCTCCTCAGTATTCCAGCACATGCCTTTTCGCTCAAACAGTACTTCCGGGGCACTGAGTCCAGCAAAATCTGCGACAAGGCTGATTCTACGCCTTCTTTGGGGTACTCCCCAAAACCTCGCATTGTGTACTCGCCAAGCAACTGACCACCCCCCCCAATTCATCGTATAGGCACCCTGATTTTGTCCACCCTTTTTTAGGCACAGACAAAGCGGGCGCTTTCGGCTCTGCGATGCGGACCGTTTCCTCGAGCACTTTCCTAAAATCTTCTCCCTTGTTGCTCGACAGGGCTCCGACAACGTTTTCCCATACCATGTATCTCGGTCGAACAAGCTCATTTGCTGTAATTCCATTTCTTCTGTCACGTCCTCTCATCTCTTTGATTATCCTGATCTGATCCAGAAACAGTCTCGATCTTTCTCCGTTTAATCCTTCTCTTTTCCCCGCGATAGACAGATCCTGACACGGAGAGCCTCCAGTCACCACATCAACCGGCTCCAGGTCAAATCCACTCAACTTAGTGATGTCTCCATAGTGTTTCATCTCTGTTCCCCCTTTTGCGGGCTACATACAGCTGATCAGCCATCCCAGATACACTGCAGCTTTCTTGTAATCCTCTTCACCGTTCTTCTGATCGGCCCTCAGGATGTATTTCAGCACATTGCCCAGGTAGTACCCTTGCAGACCTGTAAAATTCGATCGATTTAGGATAACCTTAATGACATCGATTACCTCAATTCCGTCAACCAGCTGGTAGTGATTCGGATGGTTAACGGCATCATGCTCTTCCAGGATCCTCTTCACCGTCTTTTCATCCTCAGCCTTTACGCCCTGCATTCCCTCATTTTCTGGCTTTTGGTTAATTTCGCTATTCAACCACAAGCGGAAACTTTCGATGCAACTCCCGTTGCATTTATTTTCTTCTTCCACTGGGCATTTTTCGCAGCATGTGATTAATGGATACAAAAATGCCACCATGCTATCAAGGCTATCCAGTTTGTCCGGTTTCTTTCCCAAATACTCTTCCCAATTTCTAAAACACTCTTCGTACTCCGTCCTATTCCTGTTGCACCGTCCACACTTTTTTGCGGTACATAATTTACAACTCGCGTAGTTTGCCATCAGTCCTGCCACACCAAACGGGTAACTCTTATATACTTCGTAAAACGTCATTATTCCCGCCCTCTTTCGTCTGCATAATCCATCATCTCGAGCACATCAACATAAGCACCTTTCTCGCCCTCTACTGCTTTCTCAATGCTTTCTTCCAGATACTGTTTCAATTCTTTCCAATCTCGATCCCTCTTGGTCGGCTTCTGTTCCTGCGCTTTTTTACCGGCCTTGAATCCGATCGAAAAGCATTTTCTTGCAAACGTCACCGACTTCCCTCGCTTATATCCGTAATCGACCATTTTATCCACCTGCTCAAACAGTTTTTTATCCGTGTCAGTCATTCCGTCCTCCCATCTCGATGCCAATGTTGATTCTCCACCTGGCGTCTTTCAGCACCTCTTCAAACTCTTCTCTTGCTTTGCCGTCCGTTATCTGCTCCAGCATTTCCGCAGCTTCGTCAATATCCATCCTTGCTGCGATCCCTCGTTTAACGTTAACCACACCAACCTCTTCTCCTGCTGCGGCATAGTATATCCCTCGGCACACCTCGCTGGATACGATATATACCGTTGCAATCCCTTCGACTCGCTTTTCGAGTTTTTTGTCCGTCTTATACCATCTCAAAACGGCATCTCCTCGCTTACTTCCTCAAAGTCTTCCGGGATATCCCGATTCGGTTTTTCTCCCCATTCTAAAAATTCGACCCTGCTGGCGACAACGTTTGTTGTGTATACGGTGCTGCCTTCTTTGTTTTTATAACTCCCGGTTTGGATCCTTCCCTCTACTGCCACCTTTCTTCCTTTTCCCAGATACTTGTCGCAGTTTTCCGCCTGCTTTCCGAAAACTACAACCGACGGAAAATCAGCGCCTTCTTTCTCTCCATTCTTCGGCCGATCGATCGCAAGTGTAAACCTGCATACTGCTGTCTGCGCCTGCGTGTACCTTAACTCTGGATCCCTTGTCAGTCTCCCGATCAATATCACACTGTTCATTTTTCCTCCCTGTAATTCCTTCCGAAGTTGATCATCCACAGCTCTCTGCTGTATTTTTCTTCGTATACTTCTTGTGCTTTCTGCTTAAGCTCACGGTCGTGATCTCCGTGATCGTGCAATCTCATATGGCATTCCGGACACAAATATACCGTTAGGCCTATCTGATCCGCCCTTTTCCTGTCGGGCCCGTGCATCATGTGGTGCCTCTGGGTTACTCCCCAGCGGCCGCAGATATAACAGATCCCCTTTTCATCCCCTGGGATAATTGATTTAGCCACTCATGATTTCACATCCTTTCCTCAAACATTTCGAAGATGCTCCTTTGCTTTTCGTATGGCACCGGTATCGGCTTTTCTTTCACGATCTTCCCGGCCGGCCACCTCCGGAATCTTCTTGGCTCTCTTAATGGAGCCTGGATATATTCCATGTGCTGCAGCCCTGTTACCGGATTTTCATACTTTCTCAAACTTTCTTTTACAATGTAGTATCCATCGATCGGCTCCGGCTCCTGGAACAAGTGTTTCATCGACACTTCCACCCTCTTTGTCACCGGCTTCACGAGATTTCTCGACTTTTTGCATCTCTGCTTCCGCTCAGAGTCTGGATCTCGGAATGTCTTCTGCGTTTCTTTGATCATGTATTCCGCAAGTCGTCTGTGTGTTTCCTCATCCTGCACCGGTGTGGTTCTGGCGTATCCCTTCCCCCACACCTTCTGTACCAGTGCTGAGTCGTCCGAATTCATCAGCACATGGTGGTGTATCCTATGATTTTCATATTCCGTTACTGCGATGTATTTCAGTTCCTTCCCTGCTTTCCCCATCCGATACTTCATGCGGCGCAGAAAATTATTCAACTCTTTTTCCGCTTCAGCTCGTGTCGGCGGTTCGGCATACGTCAAAGTGTGCCACCCATCACCCGGGCCGAAGTTGTTGTCTATTAGCATTTCTAATTTTCTTGCTGCCAGGCGATCATTGTATTTTCTTGCCGCCTCTGGTGTGATCCTCTTTCTCGTCGCCCTCTTCCCGGTGTGGTCTCCGGAGGAAACCCCTACCGTGTTATAGATCCGCTTCCCGCAGACGGTGATGTCCATATATGCTTTCGTCATATCTTTAATACTCTAATCAAGTCCTAAGCGCGGCTCAGCCGCGCCCTTCATCACCCCCCCTATCCGGAAGAGTTGCCCACTTCGTTTTCTATATATCCGCAGGGAATGTGGCCATAGTTCACATTCTCTTTGTGGTAGTACCGGCATACTTCACAGCATGCGTGGCACACCATTTCCCCCTCTTTGTGGCAATACATCCATTCTTTTTCTCCGACGGATCCGCAGTACGGACAGACCAGTCCTCCGTTAATCTTCATCCTTCCGCGCTCGCTTCCATCTTGCAGGCTCGGTGTATCTCCAGCCTGTCATTTGCGTTGCGCTGCATACGGATATTACAGCCGCAGATTTCCAGCGTGGCCTTCCCGATTTTACCCAGGTAGACCAGCTCCCCGATGTCCTGGACGACGCCTATCCGTTCATCCGGCATCGGATCCATTCCGGATTCTTCTTTCGGAGCGGTGCAGACGTCCCATATCGCCTCCCTGACTTCCGACCGGCGTCGATCCTTCGTAGCATCTTCACAAGCGCACAGCTGCGTAACGATACGATCGGCGCCTTCCTGATCCATCGCCTCGACCATCTCCATCCTTCCGCAGTAGCGGCAGGAGCCCTTGATCATGTCGCTCATTTCATTCCTCCATTTCTACGACAGCAGTGATCATCCCATAATATAAGGTGATCACATCTGAAAGATCATCCCACGGCGTCTTATCCGCGAGCTTCATGTATGTTTCCCGCTCAACCTCGCACTTCCTGATTAATTCCCGTATTCTCTCAATCTTCTGCTCTGCGGTCATGGCTTTCACCTCTTTCACAGATATGACCATGCGCATTGTGTCCCTCGATCTCCCGGACTACTTCGTGCATGATCGCCAGCAGGCTGTTTCCGGTCACATTGATCCGGTCGGTGTGGCCACCATAATAGTTGACCGTTACTATTTCGGTGCTTCCTTCTTTTCCGTATGACAAATAGGTCACACCCGCTCCCACCGCCTCGACTGCCGGCGCCAGGATCCGCTCGACATAATTCTGCTTCTCTCTGTACATCGCTTTCTCAACGTTGTCCATGAAGGCCTTCCGTTTTTTCTGTTTATCCATTTTCTTCACTTCCCTCCGATCCGCAATATTTCTTCCGCCACTTCCGTTATTAGGTACTTTTTCCCAACCACCGGCGTGAGATACCTGAGATATTTATCGACGTAATGCGGATCCCTGTACCCCAGGGATCCCGCAAGCTGCTTCCGCGATATTACAATTGCGCCAGTCTCATGTTTCAGCTGGTTTGCAATGTCGCTCTTTCTGCTCATTTTCTCACCCTCTTTCGTACTACAATATTTTTGCCTCCTACCAGGCCATCATTCCGGTGGCCCAGCCATAGACAAATGCCACGGCAAACCCGCCGAATACCAATGCCGCAAAAATCACGTAGGCGGCATCCTTTATTTTTTCGATCCGCTCCGGCCGGATCCGGTAGCGCTTTCCACGGAACCTAATCGTCATGTTCACGCCTTCTTTCTGGCAGATCCTCCAAATCTCTGATCCGGAAGGCCTTATCAATAATGGCTGAAATGCCGTACCCGTAGTCTGCAATGTCCGATCTTTCGGCTTGAAAATTATGCGGGTATCCAAGCTCCAGCAGCTCGTTGAGCAGAGCCCAGGCATATACTGACTGCATGAGCGTTGGACGCTGCTTCGCTTTTTTCAGCGGTTTTTTGTACCGGTCCTTAATTCTGTCGTATCTGATTTCCATGTCCTCACCTCCCAATTCTGATGATCTCTTCGGCCAGTTCCGAGATCAGGTACTTCCTTCCGACTACCGGCGTGAGATGTCGGATGTATTTATCGATTCTGTGCGGATCCTCATAACCGAGCGCCCTGGCAAGCTGGCTACGGGTCATCACGACTGCGCCAGCCTCCTGCCGCAGCATATTCGTCAGTGTACTTTTCTTGCTCATACGCCCTCCTTCCTTCGTGCTACAATCACAGCGTCATTTCTTCGTTCACTGTTCTCTCCTTTACTCCGCTCCTATGCCAGCCGCTGGGCTGATTTTGCCTGCAAGAATTTGTTGACGAAATATAACTGGCCCTTGCCGGTCACCTTTACGGTCTTTGAAATTGAAATGCTCCCGTCTGAATGGTTGATCACAGTCTCCTTGACCTTGAACAGCCCCAACTCCATCGCCTTCTGCGTCGGCATATTCCAGTCACTGCCCTTACGGTTGATCAGGTATCCGTTTTCACGCATCCAGACAAAAAGTCTGTTCTGGCCGATGCTAACGCCGTTTCCTTTTAGGACCTTAGCTAACTCGCCGACCAGGATAGTCGTGTCACTGGCCGTAACAGAGTCAGCAAACAGCGCCTTAGGTTTCATCGCTTCGATCTGCTTCGCCTGCTCCTTCCGGACGGTCTCCTCTTCAATCCACTTCTTCGCTCTTTCCACCGGATCTGCGATCATGTAGGAGTCCTGGTGGATGTCATAAGTGCCCGTCTTCCGGATTGCTGGAAGCACCTCGCTCGTTACCCAGCGTTTGAATTTTTTCGCCGTCGGTAGCTTACTGCTGAGGATCAGGGAATACATTCCAGATTCATTG
>OCVV011301923.1_pt1 | contig 12801 bp, 9 predicted proteins | sample 1539721 | NCBI WGS metagenome assembly OCVV01 (sample SAMN02144230, study PRJEB22623) | gut metagenome | biome: sheep rumen | host: Ovis aries | place: New Zealand
ACGCGGCGGTGCAGCATCCCTGCTGCATAACGCGGAGAAAGGCAACTGGACCTGCGGCGGCAACGCCGTACTCGACCTGCAATACGCCCACTACTGGACCAAAGACGGCCGCCCGGTTGATCTCGGTCTGATCGTCGGACTCGGTATAGGCTACATGCAGAGCGGACTCGCTGCCAACGACAGCACTGCGTTCACCAAGGCAAACGTCGATTATACCGTGATTGCGAAGAACATCAAGGAGACAGACCACCAGCTCCAGCTGGAGGTGCCCCTCATGTTCTCGCTCATCCATCAGAGCGGACTGTTCTTCAACGTCGGTCCGAAGTTCATGATCCCGGTATATACGCCGTTTAACCAGACCGCCAACCAGGACGAGACCCATATCTCGGCGTACTTCCCCGAGTATGGTATCACCGTAGTGGACAACGAGGTCACCGGTAAATACACCGGTCAGCAGCCTACCGGCGAGAACGGTATCCAGTTCAACGTCAACGTAATGCTGACTGCCGAGATCGGCTACGAGTGGATCCTCAAGAGCGGTAACTCGCTCGGCCTTGGTGCATATGCCAACTATAGCGTATTCAATACATTCAAGAACACCACATCGACCGAAGGACTGTTCAACCTGACTGCCCCGACCGATGACTCCAAAGCGATCCTGGATGTACAATCCGCTACCAAGACCTATGCAAACAAGCTCGGTTATTTCGACGCAGGTATCAAACTGGCGTACCACTTCAATTTCCCGAAGAAACGCCAATATAAGGACTCTAAGTTATTCTAATAACAATGACGATATTATGTATCGAAACTAGTACATCTGTTTGTTCGGCCGCCATCTGCAAAGATGGTGCGCCGGTCAAGCAGTGTATCAACACTGAAGGCAGCAACCATGCGCGGTTGCTGCCTCTGTATATTGACGAGTTACTGGCTTACGCCCGTGAGCAGGCTCTGACAATCGATGCCGTTGCCCTCTCCGAGGGTCCCGGCAGCTACACCGGTCTCCGTATCGGTACCTCGACCGCCAAAGGACTATGCTACGGGCTCAACCTCCCGCTCATCCCTGTCCCTACCCTCGAGGTTCTCTGCGAAGCCGCAAAAACTCAATTCACAATTTACAATTCACAATTCACAAATCACAATTCACAATTTACAAATTCTCTCCTTGTACCGATGATCGATGCGCGGAGGATGGAGGTGTATACTGCAATTTACAATTCACAATTCACAATTCACAATTCACAATATACAATTCACAATTCTTCGTGTACGAAGGCACGTGCCGTAGTGGTAGAGAGCGAGGAGTCATTCAGCGAAGAGAGTCTGTACTCTGTCAGCGAGCAAAGCGAGCGGGCCGCACGCTGTCAGTCCGAAGGACGGTCTTATTACTATTTCGGCGACGGAGCCGCCAAATGCCAATCCGTCCTCACGTCCGAGAACTGGCACTACCTCCCCGGCATCGTACCCGAGGCGCAGTACATGGGCGCGCTGGCGGAGAGCAGTCGGCAGTCAGCAATCAGCGGACAGCAATTAGCCTATTACGAACCCTTCTACCTCAAGGAGTTCGTCGCAGCACAAAGCCATGTCAAAGGGCTTAAATAATTGATAGTTCTTAGCCCCAAAGGGGCACGATTATTTGACAAGTCAAATTTTGATAATTGATAGTAAAGTGGGATGAATAAAATCATCAATCATAAATCATTATTCACAAGCGTTATCGCTCTCACAGCGGTAATCTTCTCCTCTTGTTCTACCCAGAAAAACACATGGGCGACCCGGTCGTTCCACCAGACGAAAGTCAAATACAATATCCTCCATAACGGCAATATAGCCTACGAGGAAGGACTGAAAGCCATCCGTGACGCCAACCAGGATGACTACACACAGATCCTGTACCTCTACCCCGTGTCCAACCACACGGCGGCACAGGCTGCCACCTCACAGATGGACAAGACCATCGACAAATGCCGCAAGTGCATCAAACTGCACTCCATCAAATCGAAACCCAAACGTGACCCCAAAAAGGCGAACGACCCCAAATACAAACTGTGGCTCCAATCGGAGGAGTTCAATGCCAACATGGACCTGGCGTGGATGCGCCTCGGTCAGGCAGAGTTTCATAAGGGCGATTTCCTCGGTGCCGTCAGTACCTTCAACTACATCATCAACCACTACCAGAACGACCCCGACATGATCGCGCAATGCCAGCTATGGGTGGCACGCGCCTATGCCGAGATGGGATGGCAATACGAAGCGGAAGATATGCTCAACCGCGTGCAGATAGACGCGCTGAGCCGCAAGCACGCCAGACTCTACTCCGCCGTCAAAGCCGATGTACTGCTCCACGGCGGGCACTACCACGAGGCTATCCCCTTCGTCAAGATCGCCTTACCCCACGAGAAACGGAAGATTTACCGCCCGCGGTTCGCCTATGTCTTAGGCCAACTGTACGAACGCGAAGGCAAGACCGAAGATGCCATCCATGCCTATAAATCCGTCGTTCGCATGGCACCGCCCAACGAGATGGATTTCAATGCCCGTATCCGTATGGCGGAACTGGGCGGCAAACACTCGATCCGCTCGCTGCGCGCCATGACACGCCAATCGAAGAACAAAGACCGACTGGACCGGATATACGGCGCAATGGGAAACATCTACCTCCATGCCAAGGACACCGCTAAGGCACTGGAGATGTACGAGAAAGCCATCGCTGAATCCACCCAGGGCGGTACACCCAAAGCAGCGGTACTCGTACGCGCCGGAGACATCTATTTCGAGCAACACAACTACCCTGCCGCACAACCCTGCTACCGCGAGGCAGTCACTATCCTCACCGCCGAAAACGACGGTTATGACCGCGTGCAGAAACGATCGGAGATACTCGACGAACTGATTGTCGCCTATACCCAGGTCGAACTCCAGGACTCGCTCCAGCGCCTCGGTCACATGACGGAGGAGGAACAACGCGCCATCGTTGACAAACTCATCGCCGATCTCATCGAGGCGGAGAAGAACGATTCGCTCAACCAAGCGCAACAAGCCCGTGAACTGGCGCGAGGCGATGAAGGACCGCGGAGCGTCAATACCGCGAACATGCTCGGCGGCTCCTCCGCACAGAAAGGCGAGTGGTATTTCTACAACCCGCAACTCGTCAAACAGGGACAACAGGAATGGCGGAGAATCTGGGGAAACCGTACCCTGGAAGATAACTGGCGCAGACAGAACAAACAAGTGGTAAGCAATGATGAGGGGATGAATGAGTTAATGAGTGAAGAGGACTCCACCCTCTTGGCAGCTGACTCCGCAGCCGTACCCGCTGCACCCGTACTCGAGACCGATAATCATAAACCCGCGTACTACCTCCAGCAGATTCCGCGCACGGAACAGGATTATGCCCTCTCCGACAGCCTCTGGCGCGAAGGGATGGTAGCACTGTACTATATCTACCGCGACAAACTGGAGGACCCCGAGTTAACCGAAGAGACCCTCCGCCGCCTGGACGCACGGTTCGGCACACACCCCTCCGTACTGGCTATCCACGAGGAAGAGCAGTTGCGCGAACTCAGGCATGACGAGGCGTACATAGCCCGCATGCGGAAGAACCTGGATGACCAGGACTCGCTCTACGCCGCTACCTATAAGGCATACACCAAAGGGGAATACGCTACCGTCAAGGCGAATAAGAACCTTGCCCAAAAAGACTATCCCGACAGCCGGCTGATGCCACGGTTCCTCTTCCTCAACGCCGTCTCCGTGGCACGCACGGAGGGCCAGAAGGCTTTCGTGAGGGAGTTACAGGCTCTCGTTGCCGACTACGGATCCACCGAGTTAGGCGCCATGGCGAAAGACATGCTCGCCATGATGGGACAAGGCATGGAGAGCCAGAAAGGCGGTGCGGCAGGTTCACTCGCCGACAAACGCGGGGATATTGACACCACTACAGAAGAGGAGAAAGAGACGGCGGAACAGACATGGAGCGAGGACCGCAAACAGCCGTCTGTCGTACTGCTCATCCGGGACGGCATCAACGAGGAAGCACTCAACGAACTGCTGTACGAGGTGGCGCTGTTCAACTTCTCGCAGTTCCTCATCCGCGATTTCGACCTGCAGAAGATGCCTGTCTTCGGACAAGGCTGTGCGCTGCGCGTGAGCGGGTTCGCCGATCTGGACGAGGCGGAATGGTGGGTATCACTCGTACAGCAGAATGCCGGGATGCAAACAGCACTCTACGGAATCCGGATAGTAGCCGTCGCAGAGGTGAATATCCCGCTGGTGAAATAAGTGGGCGCGCTACTCTCCCGAGTATAAAAAAAGAGAACCAAGCTTGGTTCTCTCGTCGGGGAGACGTGATTCGAACACGCGACCTCCGGTCCCCCAGACCGTTGCGCTACCGGGCTGCGCCACTCCCCGTCACGTGAACTACGGCTCAATACGACTCGCGACAATGTCGCTCATATGAATTTTCGCCGTGTTCCCGCTCTCCCCAATAAAAGGGGATTTGAAAAACGAGTGCAAAGGTACTGCTTTTTTTTGAATTACGCAAGATTTTTATGCTTTTTTTTAAAAAAAAATAAAATAATCGTTCGAACAAAGTGAGATAAGAAATAAAAATCTCAAAATAATGACAAAAAAATTTTATATTGAGACATACGGATGCCAAATGAACGTCGCGGACAGCGAAGTTGTGGCGGCTATCATGGAGACTACCGACGCAGAGATGACCGACCGGTGGGAGGACGCAGATATCATTCTCCTCAACACCTGCTCCATCCGCGATAACGCGGAGCAGAAAGTAGGTGCACGGCTGCGTGAGTTGAAAGGTTTGATGAGTAGAAAGTCGAAAGACCGCGATGCTCAAAGACAAAAGACTATCATTGGTGTCATCGGTTGCATGGCAGAGCGGATGGGTCAGGAGCTCATCGACACCTACGGCGTCGATTTCGTTGCCGGACCGGATGCCTATCTGGACATCCCCAACCTCCTGGCGCAATGCGAGCAGGGGCATAAGGCAATGAACGTGGAACTCAGTACCACCGAGACATACCGTCAGATCATCCCCTCCCGCATCGGCCGCTCCATCAGCGGGTTCGTCTCCATCATGAGGGGTTGCAACAACTTCTGTTCCTACTGCGTGGTGCCTTATACCCGTGGCCGTGAGCGGAGCCGCGATGTAGAGTCCATCCTCAATGAGGTGCGCGACCTCCAATCCCGCGGGTACAAAGAGGTCACCCTCCTCGGGCAGAACGTCAACTCGTATCGTTATGTGAAGTCAGATGTCAGCAGTCAGCCATCAGTGATCGATTTCGCAGACCTGCTGGAGACAGTAGCCGAGGCGGTGCCGGATATGCGTATCCGGTTTACTACCAGCCACCCCAAGGACATGTCCGACAAGACCCTGGAGGCCATCAGCCGCCATAAGAACCTATGCAAACAGATCCATCTGGCGGTGCAGTCCGGCTCCAACCATATTCTCAAACTGATGAACCGCAAATATACCCGCGAGTGGTATCTGGACCGCATAGCCGCTATCCGGCGGATACTGCCTACGGCAGCCATCAGCACGGATATCTTCTGCGGCTTCCATGACGAGACCCTCGAGGACCATCAACAGACCCTCTCCCTCATGCGGGAAGTAGGATTTGACTCCGCGTTCATGTTCAAGTACTCGGAGCGCCCGGGCACGTACGCCCATAAACACCTGCCGGATAACATCCCGGAGGAGGAGAAAGTGCGCCGCCTCAATGAGATCATCGCCCTCCAGACACAGCTGTCCCTGGAATCCAACCAACGCGAGATCGGCAAGACCGTCGAGGTGCTCGTGGAGGGCTTCTCCAAACGCAGCCATGACGATATGTACGGCCGTACCGAGCAATACAAAACCGTCGTCTTCCCCCGCTCGGGACAGAAGATCGGCGATCTGGTACAAGTTCGCATAACGGACGCTTCCGCTGCCACTTTGAGAGGTGAAACTGCCTGAAAGTGAAGAAAAACAGCCGCTTTTTGTGTAAAAAACGTTTTTTTTATAGGAAAAATTTGGCTATTCCAAAAAAAAGCAGTAATTTTGCACCGAAAAACAAAATTTTCATAGTTAAGGTTTAGGTTTAATGGCGAAAGGAGGCTGTGAAGTTTCCTTTCGTTTTTAAACAAAAAGAGAGTACTGATTGATATAAAACGAGGCTGTTGCCTTATTTTTTTATGGCAGACGAAAAAACAAACAATACCTCTACTCCGGACTTGACGGACATAGAGGAGGTTCGCAAGGCGATCATCGCCAGCGAGATTTTGAATCGTAAGTATTGATAGTTCTTAGCCCCAAAGGGGCACGATTATTTGACAAGTCAAATTTTGATAGTTGATAGTTGATAGTTGACAATTGAAAATTAATAATTAGAATAGATATTATGGCAACGTACATGACCGAAGAAGGTCTGAAAAAACTGAAGGAGGAGATTCAGCAGCTGGAGACTGTTGAGCGTCCGCGTATCATCGCCGCTATAGCAGAGGCGAGAGAGAAAGGCGATTTGAGTGAAAACGCAGAATACGATGCAGCCAAAGAGGCACAGGGTACTCTGGAGACCAAGATTGCGCTGATGAAAGCGCGTCTGGCAGAGGCCCGCGTACTCGATGCTTCGGATATCCGCACCGATGAGGTACAGATCCTGACCAAGGTGCGCGTCAAGATGCCCAACGGCACGGAGAAAACCTTTCACCTCGTGACCGAAGGAGAGGCTAATCTGGCAGAGGGTAAGATCTCAGTCACCACCCCGATTGCGAAAGGTCTGATGGGTAAGAAAGTAGGCGAGATTGCCGAGATCCAAGTACCCGCAGGATTGATGAAGTTAGAAATCCTCGAGATTAGTCTATGACACTCTTCACACGCATCATCAAAGGCGAGATCCCGAGCTACAAGGTAGCCGAGGACGATAAGAACTACGCGTTCCTGGACATCAACCCGATTGTCAAGGGGCACACCCTTGTTATCCCGAAACTGGCGGAGCCGGAGGCGGATTATATCTTCGACCTCACGGACGAGCAGTTGCAGAGCCTGATTACTTTCGCCAAGAAAGTAGCTGTCGGCATCAAAGCCGCTACGGGCTGCAAGCGCGTAGGCGTAGCCGTACTGGGTATGGAGGTGAACCACGTGCATATCCACCTCGTACCGATGAACTCGGAGAAAGACATGCTCTTCACCAATCCGAAACTCAGTCTGCCTGCCGAGGAGATGGCCATCATTGCCAACTCCATCGCCGAGGCGATAGAGAAAGACCGGCCAAAGGCCTGACAGAATACAGACCGCTGCGCTGACAGAGCACAGATATAATAAAGCCCGCAGATTTGCGGGCTTTATTGTTTACCATATTGATACTCGCTCCTCCGGCGCTACGTACATCGGGGATTCCGGCGTTACGTTCCAAGCGTCGTACCAGGCGTTGATCTGCGGCAGTGCGCCGTTGACGCGCCAGCGGCCGAGGGAGTGCGGATCGCTCTTCGTGCGGTTGAGGATCTCCTCCGGACGGATGTTACCTGCCCATACATTGGCGTATGCCAGGAAGAAGCGCTGTGCCGGGGTGAAGCCGTCGCGCATCTGCAGACGGTCTTTCTCCGCCTTGGCTTCCTCATTGAGGGTGAAAGCGAGGTAGGACACCTGCAGACCTCCGTGGTCAGCGATGTTCTCGCCCAGCGTGAAGGCACCGTTGGCGTGTACGCCCGGAGCCACCTCTATCTTATTGAAGGCTTCTTCCATCACTTTGGTGCGTGCGTCGAAAGCGGCTTTGTCCTCTGCCGTCCACCAGTTAGCCATGTTACCGTCCTTGTCGAACTGGCATCCCTGATCGTCAAACCCGTGGGTCATCTCATGACCGATGACTACGCCGATGGCGCCGTAGTTGAACGCGTCGTCGGCGCTCATGTCGAAGAACGGGTATTGCAGAATACCGGCGGGGAAACAGATCTCGTTGGAGGACGGGTTGTAGTAGGCGTTCACCGTCTGCGGGGTCATGTACCACTTCTTCTTATCCACCGGTTTGCCGAGGAAGGAGAGGCTGTATTCCTGCTCGAACTTGGCGGCACGCTCGAGGTTGGCGTAATAGGTATCGGCAGTGTTGATCTCCAGTTTGCTGTAGTCGCGCCACTCGTCCGGATAACCGATCTTGATGGTCATGGCGTTCAGTTTCTCGAGGGCTTTGTCCTTCGTCTCGCGTGACATCCATGTCAGGTTCTCAATACGGATACCGAGTGCTTTCTGGAGGTTATGCACGAGCGCGAGCATACGTTCCTTGTTCTCCTCGGGGAAATACTTCTGTACGTACATCTGACCAACCGCCTCGCCGAGCGTACCGTTGACGATACCTACGGCGCGTTTCCACAGCGGGCTCGGCTCCTCGCGGCCGGAGAGCACTTTGCCGTAGAAATCAAACGAAGTCATGTAAATCTCCGTAGTCAGATAGGAAGCGGCACCTTCGATGACCTGCCAGCTGAAGAGGGTTTTGAGGTCCTCCAGCGGCTCGTCGGCTAACATCTTGCCGGCTTCCTGCAGGTGAGGAATCTGACCGACAGAGAGGCTGTCGAGCTCCACGCCCAGCGCTGCGAAATAGGCTTTCCAGTCCACTTCCGGTACAAGTTCCTGCAGGTCTGCCACGGACATCTTGTTGTAGTTACGTTGCGGATCGCGCAGCTCTACATTGCTGTAGGCAGCAGTAGCCAGACGGGTCTCCATGCGAAGAACGGTCTGCGCTTTCTCTGCCGCATTTTCAAATCCGAAGAGCCCGAACATCTTCTCCACGTATGCCACATACGCGTTGCGGATAGCGGTGGTCTGCTCGTCGGTGTCGAGGTAATACTCTTTCTCACCGAGCGAGAAACCCGCCTGGTACTCATTGAGGATGTTCATCGAGCTGTTCATAGCATCGGCATCGACGTACATTGCCCAGAGCTGGTAGTCCATGGCTTTGCCGAGAACCGTTGAGAGTTCCTCACGTCCGGAGATAGCGGCAATCTCGTCAAGCGTCTTCCGTACCGGCGCAATGCCCTCTTGGTCACGGCGTGCAGTATCCATCGCGAGGTTGTAGATATCACCGATCTTCTGGGCGATCGAACCCTGCGGGTGATTCTTCTCTGCAATCTCCTGAATGAGTCCGTTCACCTGCTCGAGGTTGTTCAATCCCAGTTTGTCAAACGAGCCGAAACGGCTGTATTCGGGAGTCAGCGGGTTGGCTGCCATCCATCCGCCGCAAGCGAATTGGTAGAAATCATTTTGGGGTACCGCCGTTGTGTCCAGATTGGCGAGATCGATACCCGTTGTCTGTTGTTTAGTGGTGCAAGCTGTAGTCATAAGCATGATTGCTCCTAAAGTAAAAATAAGTTTCTTCATAATCTCTTTTTTCAAAAACGAGTGCAAAATTACAAAAATTCTTGCACATATGCAAATTTTTTCGTAACTTTGCGCCCGAAATTGTAAATCGTATTTAACCAAAACACAAATATAGTATGATACTTGACAAATTAGAGAACGCCGACAGGTACTTCGATTGCGTACCGGGCTTCGAGCAATTCATGAAATTCTACAACGAGAACGACCTGGAGGAGATGCCGGCGTGCAAGATCTTCCTGGACGGTAAGAACCTGTTTGTAAACATCAACGATTTCAAGGGCAAAGAGGAGGCAAAATGCCGCATGGAGGCCCACCGCGACTACCTGGATATCCAGATTCCTCTGGGCGACGATGAAGTCATGGGATGGAAAGCCCAAGTGGACTGCCAGGATATCATCCAGGAGTACGACGAGGGCAAGGACGTAGAGTTCTATGCCGACAAGGCAACCGCCAAGTTCACGGTGCCGGCAGGCCATTTTGCAGTTTTCTTCCCCGAGGATGCACACCAGCCGGGTATTGCTCCGGGCAAGGAGTACCGCAAGCTCATTGTCAAAGCGAGAGTAGATTGAAGTCAGCATAATAACCTACTAATAACCTACTAATCACCTACTAATCACCTACTAATCACCTACTAAAAGTAGGAAAAAAATCAGTGGAATTAGTGAAAGACACAAACGATATGGAAACAACGAATGTAAAACATCTGAAGATAGTTGAGCGCGATCCGTACCTGCAGCCCTACGAGGGTGCGCTGCAGGCTCGCGCAGAGTACGCCGCCCGCAAAGAAGCGGAGCTAACACGAGGCGAAAGGCTAGAGGCGAAAGGCGAAGGGGAAAAGGCGAAAGGCGAAAGGCAAGAGGCGAAAGGCATAGAAATGGCGAAAGGCGAAAGGCGAGAGGCGAAAGGCGAAGGGCGAGAGGCGAAAGGCAATACAGCCCTTGCCGACTGGGCAAGCGGATACCTCTATTTCGGTCTGCACCATGTCAAGGGACAAAGTGACAAAGTACAAAGTACAAAGGGGTATTGGGTACTGCGTGAGTGGGCGCCAAACGCTACAGCTATCTATATCAAAGGTGATTTCAACAACTGGCAGAAAGATGAGGCTTACCGCCTGCAGCCCGTGGGCAACGGCGTGTGGGAAGCCAAGATGCCGGAGGACGCGATGCATCACGGGCAGCTCTACAAACTGTTAGTAGAGTGGCAGGGCGGTTACGGCGAACGAATCCCGAGTTATGTACGCCGCGTGGTACAGGACGAGAATACCAAGATATTCTCTGCACAGGTGTGGGACGAAGAGCCTTATGTTTGGCGGAACCGCCAAACGGTAGAAAGTCGAAAGACAAAAGACCGTGCTTCGCACTCAAAGAAAGATGAGGCGCTGTTTATTTATGAGTGCCATATAGGTATGTCGAGTGCGGAGGAGAAAGTGAGCAGTTATGAGGAGTTCCGCCGCGACGTACTGCCGCGTATCGCCGAACTCGGTTATAACTGCGTGCAGATCATGGCCGTTCAGGAACACCCGTATTACGGTTCGTTCGGATACCATGTATCGAACTTCTTTGCCGCCAGCAGCCGTTTCGGAACGCCGAACGAGCTCAAGGCGCTCATCGACGATATTCACGGCAGGGGCATGAAGGTGATCATGGACCTCGTACACAGCCACGCGGTGAAGAACGAACTGGAGGGGCTCGGTAATTTCGACGGCACGCCGTACCAGTATTTCCACGACGGTCCGCGCCGTGAGCACCCCGCCTGGGACAGTCTCTGTTTCAACTACGGCAAGAACGAAGTGCTGCATTTCCTGCTGAGCAACTGCAAGTTCTGGATTGACGAGTATGATTTCGACGGTTTCCGGTTTGACGGCGTGACCTCGATGATCTACCTCAGCCATGGTCTGGGCGAAGATTTCAACGGCTACGGCAGCTATTTCAACGGAAACGAAGACGGCGATGCCATCATGTACCTGACCCTCGCCAACAAAGTGATCCACGAGGTCAAGCCCGACGCTATCACCATCGCCGAAGAGATGTCCGGCATGCCGGGTCTGGCAGCGAAGATAGAAGACGGCGGCATGGGTTTCGACTACCGTCTGGCGATGGGTATTCCGGATTTCTGGATCAAGTACATCAAAGAGGTGAAGGACGAGGACTGGAAAGCCGGCCATATACTCTATGAGATGACCAACCGCCGCGAGGACGAGAAGACCATCTCCTACGCCGAGAGCCACGACCAGGCACTGGTAGGCGACAAGACGATCATCTTCCGCCTCGTGGATTCCGACATGTACTGGCATTTCGAGCACGGTCACTCCACCTACATGGCAGACCGCGGTATCGCGCTCCATAAGATGATCCGTCTGGTGACGGCTTCCACCATCAACGGCGGATATCTGAATTTCATGGGCAATGAGTTCGGTCATCCGGAGTGGATCGATTTTCCGCGTGAGGGCAACGGCTGGAGTTACAAGTATGCCCGCCGCCAGTGGGGGCTCGTAGATAACCCGAACTATTTCTTCTCGGACCTCAACCGCTTTGACGAGGCGATGATTCATTTGCTCAAAGAGCACCTGCTGATCCAGGAGCCGACGGCGGAGGAGAAGAAGTATAATGTCACCCGCCACCTGCCATGGGTAATGAAATGGTGGGACAACGAGGGCGACCAAGTGGTAGCCTACTCCCGCGGAGATCTGCTCTTCATCTTCAACTGGAACGGGCAGAAATCGTTCTCCGACTACGGCATGCTCGTACCGGAAGGCAAATACAAAGTGGTGCTTAACACGGATGCGAAGGAGTTTGCAGGCTTCGGCCTCAGCGACGACTCCGTAGAGCATTTCACGGAACACGACGAACTCTACGCGAAGGACGGCAAGGGATGGCTCAAGATGTACATCCCCGCAAGAAGCGCAGTGGTATTAAAGAGGGAGTAAACAGACCGTGGCAAAGCCACTCAAAGTAGAAAGACCGTCCGCCGCAGCGGACTCAAAGTAGAAAGACAAAAGATATGAAAAAACAATTATTTATACTGCTGGCGGCAGCGTTAGCTTTCGCCGGTTGCGGTAACAAGGACGACAAGAGCGCCGAGGGTTCGGCTACCGATACAGTCGTTGTAGTAGAGGAAGTGGCCGTGCCGATGGGAATCACCGAAGGTGCGTACTTCACGGATATCATGGGCGTGACGCCGGAGGGCGCCGAGTTGGCATTGAGCGAACTGGTAGGTGAGACAGATTATGTGCTCGTTGATTTCTGGGCAAGCTGGTGCGGTCCCTGCCGTCGTTTCATCCCGGTGCTCAAGGAGATTTACAACTCCATGCCGGAGGGCAGACTGCAGATCATCAGTTGCTCCGTGGACCAGGAGGAAGCCGCATGGCGCGCCGCGCTGAGCGAGGAGCAGATGCCCTGGCCGCAGATGCGCGAGGACGAGGCACACCCCTG
>OCVV011333126.1_pt1 | contig 12796 bp, 15 predicted proteins | sample 1539721 | NCBI WGS metagenome assembly OCVV01 (sample SAMN02144230, study PRJEB22623) | gut metagenome | biome: sheep rumen | host: Ovis aries | place: New Zealand
CTATGATTCAAACTTACCTTATTGATAATGAAGTTATTAAAATGGCACGTAATCAGGATTATGATAAGTTTTATGAATACGAAATCGACAATAGGCGTAAAAGAAGACAACCACCGTATTATTTTTTAATTAATTTTTATGTTTCTGCTTCTACCGCTCCAAACGCTTTAAAAGCTGCAAATAAAATTAAAAATCTATTTATTTCCTCTGGAAAATTAGCAGATAGATCTAAATGTGATTTTTTAGGGCCTTCAAAACCATACTTACCAGTAAAAAATAATAGGTATTATTATTCTCTTATGTTAAAATACAAAAAGCGCGAAGAATTCAATGAGGTTCTTACGCAACTGAGAACGCTAGAATTCGATACTAGCGACATAAAATTAAATATCGATGTCGATCCATCATCAGACATTATATAGAAAGGAAAATATTATGATTGTTGTTAAATTGTTAGGTATAGATCAATATCAAGCGGGAGAATTAGTTCGTGATATTCATTCTTCTGTTGCGGAAATCTTAGAGACCGATCCTACTAATGTCGTTTTCTATGCTCCGGATTCATTTATCTATTATAAAGGAGTCGATCAAACTTCTTATCAATTAGATGTTGAAATCCAGCTTCCTATGAAATATCACCCATTAGAGGAAAGAATTAATGACTGTCTAGTAAAATTATTGAAAGAATCTCACGTTCATATCAGAGTTTTATTTGATTATTTTGAAGAAGAACACGAGCATCTTTATATCGATGAAGAATATCCTCGTTTTATGACTGAAGATAATATGGCTCATTTTGAATATGAAGAGAACGATCACGATCATCATAAAAACGAAAAAGAAGACATATTTTTAGGCAATGCCTTTGCTGAATACGAAGAGAGAGTTAAAGAGAAAGAGCAAGAACAATTAGCTCAAGAATCTCTCCGTTTAAAAACTAAGAAATAGATTGTTGCTGGGAGCGTTTAAATAACGCTCTTTTTGTATTATAATTCATATATGAATTATTTATCTTTTTCCAGCAAGGTCCTCGAATCTATTTACAAAGAAAAATATTCTCTTAAAGCTGCGATTTTTGATGTTGAAATGAGATATAACATTTCTGATAAGGAGCTTGAACTTTCTAAAAAAATATTGATAGCAGTATTAAATCAATATTATTTCTATTCTTATAAAGCAAATTATATCTTTGGTAAGCCTAAATCATTTATTGAAAAACACTTCTATATCGTTTTAACTTGCACTCTAGAAATATTGAGAATCAAAAAAGATACACTCTACCAAGATTATCTTAAAGGTAAAGAATATTTATGTATTGAAGATGGTAAAGACTATAAGAAAGAAATTTTAGAATACTCAATGTATTCATCTAAATTAAAGATTTCTAATAAGTTGTTGAACATTAGCGTTCTTTCTTCAATCAATTATGATTTTTTGCAATTAATTAAATCTCAATATGGTTTAGATATCGCCATTGAATTTGCTTATTCTAACTCTAAAGAAATTAAAAATACTATTTACTCTGAAGAGAAATTAGATTTACCTTTAAGCGATATAGATAATCTTTATTATTATGAATCTAAAGACTCTAAATTATTCGGAGGTAAGAAGACAGTTAAGATTTCTTATTCTTTAATGAAAGTTCTATCGGAATTTGATTTTTCACCTTATCAAAATTTATTGCAGTTAGAGACTTTCGATACTTCATTAAATAGAATTCTAGGTTTAAAATATCCTCAATTAAATCAAGATATAGTTTATAAATCTGACATTATTTACAACCAAAATGTCAACGCGATTTCTAAATTGAAATTGAAGAATATTTCTTCTCACGCTTCTATAAGAAGAAAGCTGTTTAAAGAACACGACATAGTTATCTGTAATCCCCCTTCTTCTAATTTAGGTTTGTTGAAAATCAACAAAGAAGCGAATTTGTTTTTAAGTAAAAAAGAAATACCAAATTTAATTCAAAATCAGAGAAATTTGATAGAAAAAAGTATTAATCTATTAAAGGGTAAAGGAGTGATGCTTTACATAGTCTTCACTATGAATAAAAACGAAGGTGAAGATCTCATCTCTACTTACCCTCTAGAAGTAATTAAGCAAGGAACGATTTTCCCTTTTGATTACTCGAGTTCCGGTTTGTTTTACGCGTATTTGAGAAAGAAAGAAAAGTAGTATGGAAGAAAAGATTAATATGTATGGTTTGACCTTAGATGAATTAAAGGCTCAAATGGTCGGTTTAGGTCAAAAAGAATATCGCGCGAAACAATTGTATTCTTGGTTGTACAAGAAGGATGTTTCTTCTTTTGATGAAATGAGCGACGTCTCTAAAGATTTTAGAGAAGTTTTAAAGCAACGTTACACCTTAGATTTACCTACTATTTTTACTAGCCAAGAATCATCGGATGGGACAATTAAGCTTCTATATAAATTAGCTGATGGTCAAAAGATTGAGACTGTTTTAATGAGATATATTTACGGTAATGCCATTTGCATTACTTCTGAAGTAGGATGTAATATGGCTTGCGCTTTTTGTGCTTCTGGTTTATTGAAGAAAGTTAGAAATGTCACTAGCGCGGAAATGGTTGGTCAACTTATTGCCATGAATAGACTTTTAAAAGAAAGAGGCGAAGATAAATTAGTTTCTCATATAGTCGTCATGGGCACAGGTGAACCTTTTGATAATTACGATAATGTTATTAGATTTATCAGAGTTGCTAATTGCCAATTTGGTTTAGATATTGGAGCTAGGCATATAACTGTTTCCACTGCCGGTGTAGTGCCTAAAATCATTCAATATGGCAGAGAGGGTCTACAAGTTAATTTGGCGGTTTCTCTCCATGCTCCTACTAATGAATTAAGAGATAAAATCATGCCTATTAATAAGGCTTATCCTTTGGAAAAATTGATTCCTGCCGTTATGGATTATTATCAAAATTCTAAAAGAGAAGTTACTTTTGAATATATTCTTATCAATAATTTTAACGATACTGAAGAATGCTGTAAAAAATTAATTGAATTAATTAAACCTACTAAAGGTTTTGTCAACTTGATTCCTTATAATGAAGTTATGGAAAACGATTTTAAGCGCCCTTCAAATAACAGGGTTCACTTTTTCCACGATATGTTGTTGAGAGCAGGAATAAAGACTACAATAAGAAAAGAGTTCGGGGCTGATATTGATGCAGCTTGTGGGCAATTGAGGGCTCGTTATGAGAAAAAAAGAAGTAATTAAACCCAAAGAATTCACGCTCTCTTATTCTATGTTTAGTAAAACTGATAAGGGCTTATGTAGACCTAACAATGAGGATGAAGCGTCTTATTTAGATAGAGAATACGTGAAAATCGGAATTATCGCTGACGGTATGGGCGGACATAGAATGGGTGAAGTAGCTTCGCGTATCGCTAAAGATACTATTATTGATTACTTTAACAATAATGTAACTACCACCGATTTAGCGGAAATTAAAAAGCACATTAAAAAAGCTGTCAAGGAAGCTAATTCTGTTATTCATCGTCTCTCTTCTCGAAACGAGAAATATTACGGGATGGGAACGACTCTAGTTATGGCTCTAATCTTCCCTGATTACACATTGATAGTAAATTGTGGGGATTCTCGTTGTTACACTTATTCTAAAGACAGAGGAATTCATCAAGAAACTGTCGACCAAACAGTCGTTCAGTATCTATATAAACTAGGCGCGATTACTAAAGAGGAAATCAAAACTAATCCTAAACGTCACGTCTTGATGAACGCTCTAGGTATTTCACCTCACGCTTCTTATGATTTAAATATAATCAATAACGATTACGACGATATTCTTCTTTGTTCGGATGGCTTATCTAACATGGTTGAAGAAGCAGAATTAGAGAAAATCTTTGATGAAAACGAAGGTAAAAACGCTGAGGAATTAACAAATATATTTATAAAAGCTGCGTTGAAAAACGGAGGAATTGACAACATTGGTGTCACTGTTATGGAGGTTGCAAAATAATGAAAACTGGGGATATTATTGATGATCGCTACGAGGTACAAGGAGTATTAGGCGAAGGTGGAATGGCTATTGTCTATAAAGCCAAAGATATCATCACTGAAAGAGAAGTTGCTGTTAAAATGATCAAAGAGGAGACTATGAAGAATCCTCTTAATTTAACTCGCTTTGAAAGAGAAGCTCGCGCTACTGCTGCTTTAAAGCATCAAAATATAGTTCAAGTTTCTAATTTAGGGACTTACAATGGTCGTCCTTACATGGTCAATGAGATGATTGTCGGTAAGACTTTGAAAGATACTTTACAAATCAGAGGTAAATTTTCTTTCTTAGAAGCTTGTGATATTATGTATCAACTTTGCTCTGCAGTTTATTATGCTCATCAACATGGAGTTATCCATCGTGATATCAAACCTCAAAATGTTTTCATTACTCCTGATGGAACCATTAAATTAGGAGATTTTGGTATTGCTACTTTCCAAAATTCCGCTCATATTACTAGATCTGATGTCGTTGTTGGTTCGGTTCATTATTTGGCTCCGGAAGTCTCTGAAGGTAATGTAGCTACCCCTCAATCTGACATCTATTCTTTAGGCATCACTTTCTTTGAATTGGTCACTGGGCGTTTACCTTTCGATGATGATTCAGCAGTTACTATTGCTTTAAAACACATTAAAGATAAATTCCCTTCAGTTAGAAAATTCAATCCTAAGACTCCAGTTGTCATTGAAAAGATTATTTATAAAGCGTGTGCTAAATCACCTTACGATCGTTATAGATCTGCAGTTGATATGAGAAAAGATATCGAAAGAATCTTACAAAACCCCGACTTAATTAAAGAGAAGAAGTCTTTCTTCTACAGACTCTTCCACCATGGAAATTAAAATTATGAAGAATAGAGAAATATTAGTTTCCCCTTCTTTATTATCTGCAGATAAAAGAAGATTGGAATCGGAAGTTGAATCTTGTAAGAATGCCGGCGCAGACTGGTTACATTACGATATAATCGATGGGCACTTTGCTCCTAATATTACTTTTGGCGCGGATTTTGTTAAAGCTCTATCTGACAAAGGCCTATTTAACGATGTTCATTTAATGATTGAAGATCCTTGCAAATACGCAAAGAAGTTCATCGATTCTGGGGCAGATTTAATTACTTTCCATTACGAGGCGGTTGAGGACTGCTTGAAGGCTTGCGAAAGAATTAGAGGTATGTCTGAAAAAATTAAGGTAGGTATTTCCATTAAACCAAGAACTTCAGTTGAAGAAGTTTTACCTTATTTGAATTATTTCGATTTAATTTTAGTAATGTCAGTTGAGCCTGGCTTTTCAGGTCAAGCTTTCATTCCTTCTTCATTAGATAAAATTAGAATTTTAAGAAAGTATATCGATGAAAATAATCTTAATACTTTAATCGAAGTTGATGGAGGTATTAACCAAGATACTTGTCAAGATGTTATTAAAGCTGGAGCGGATGTGTTGGTAACTGGTTCCTTCTTCTTCTCTTCTTTATATAGACCTGGTGCTATAAAGATGCTCAAAGGTAAATAGAACATGAAAAAGACTTTGTTGGTAACTAAGAATGCTTCTTTATCCTTATTGTCGAAATTACATCCGGACGCGGAAGTCATCGGATTGGATGAAGGGATTTTTGTTGCTAAGAGTTTAAATATTAGATTAGCAATGGCAATTTCCTCGTTTAATTCCGTGGATTTAAATGATTTATTGTCGTTTATTCCTAAAGATAAAATCATGAAATACGAGGATGTTGGCGATGGTAAATCTATCGATAAAATTATTAAATTTTTGATTTCTCGCGGCAGCGAAGAGATAGTTATTTTGGATAAATTTAATGATAAATTAGAGAAATTTAGATTGATACTATCTCTTTTGAAAGAATATAAAGGTAAAGTTTCTTTCCAAGATGATGACAATCAAATTAACTACTATCAAGAAGGAGTCCACATTATTAATAAACAAGAATATAATTACTTTTCAGTTATAGGATTTCCTGAAGCTAATATCTCTATAGAACATGTATCTAAGCCTATTAAAAATGTAAAAATATCTTTTTTTGATATAACGCCTTTAGATTTTAATATTTTAGAGAGAGTTGCGGTTTTGAAAGTGAATAAAGGAGGAGTGTTGCTATCTTTGGCCACTGTTAAAGATGAAGGAAATAATTTTTAGTGCGTTAGCTCTATTCTTTGGACTTACTATTATCGTTTTTCCTTTCTTTTCCTATAGAAAGAAGATGGAAAAGTATTCTCATTTAGCCTTTTTCCCTTGCGAAATACCTACTACCCAAATAGAGAGATATATCTTTACAGTTGTAACGTTGGCTTTTTCACTTTTTTGTGATGTAGTTTATATAGATTTTTTCTCTTTATATAGTTCTCCAGTATTCATTTCTTCGATGATTCTTCTTTTAATCAGTCAAGTTAGTATCATAGTGGTTTATTGTTATACACTTCTTGACTCACCTAGAATTCATATTATTTTTGCAGCTATTATGATTAGTACAACAATATTTGGTAATACCTTAACTGCAATTCCTTATTTCAATGAAGTCGATAGATATCCTTTATATATCCCTTCTGTTTTATTAGTCTTTGGCGTATTCGGCTTAGTTTTGTTGCTTTTTGTCTTCAATCCTCAGTTAAAAGATTGGGCTAAGTTAGATAAAGTTGAAGAAGATGGGAAAATTCAATATATAAGAAAGAGAGTTAATCCTCTAGGTATCATCGAATGGGGAACTTTGTGCGTACATATGGTTAATATGTTATTAGTTCTTATCAACGCTATTTTAGGTCGATATTAGAAAACAAAAAAAAGAGGCTAGCAAGCCTCATTTTTAATTGCGTAAGTTATTTAATTAGGCAGCGACAGCTTCTTGAGTCTTTTTAGACTTTTTAGACTTGTTGCCTTTTCTCAATGTACGTAAAGCAGAAGTGGATAAACGAAGAGTAACCTTCTTTCCATCGACAACTATAGTAGTTTTTTGTAAGTTGACATTCCATCTTCTTCTAGTGGCACGTAACGAATGTGAACGATTATTTCCGTACATAGGTTTCTTACCGGTAACAGGACAGGTTCTAGACATATATTTCCTTCCTCCTTAAACATGCTTATAAATCTTATCATAGTTGCAAACGAAATATCAAGTTTTTTATTTATCTAAATTCAGTAATTCAGAAATAAATTATTTTAAGGATTTTATATAATTTTTTCGAAAGCGATTCTCTCTTCTCCGTTAAGTAAGTAGATGATACCAACTTTGATAAAACCCAATTTTCTTAAGGTGTTTTGCATGATTTTATTATCTTTATGAGTGTCGATTCTAATGTGCTTAACTTCTTGTAAACAATGGAGAATTGCGCTTCTTCCAGTATGGCTTATAAGATGAGAAGAAGCTATAGAATGGATAGTTGCATAAGGAGAAGACGAAATCCATTTACCTCCGACCACTCTTTTATAAGTAATATCTTCGCCGTAGATTAAAGCGAAGACAGTTAAGATTCTGTTTTTAGAATCGACTAACTTATATAACCTATTCATAGAAATGTGCTTTTTAATCAAATTTAGACTAGGTTCGCTGTCTCTCCATTGATTAGGATTGTTAGTTTTTCTCATAAAATCTCTAGCTCGAGAGTAGATTTCTAATACTTGTGGGAGATCTTCTTGAGTGCAACGTAAATATTTCATGAAATTATTATATAAAAAAAGGTCAAGATGACTCGACCTTTTGCCTAGATATTTGTCAGTTTATTTAACGCCGGGCTTACCTAACAAGACAAACATATTATGCTTGTAGATTTCAACACCAGGTTGATTGAAAGGATTGACTTCTAATAAGTAACCAGTGTAAGCGCAAGTTCTCATGAAGAAATACATTAAGTTACCTAAATTGTATTCATCCATCTTCTTGAAGGAGACGACGTTAGCAGGAACATTACCAGAATTGACATGAGCATCTAAAGTTCCTTCAAAAGCCTTCTTATTAATGTAAGAGAGCTTCTTACCCGCTAAATAATTTAAACCATCTAAGTTCTTATCATCATTGCCGACTTTCAAATCTTTTTGAGCGGAAGAAGGCATAATGATAGTTTCGAATAATACTTTGCTACCTTGTTGGATAAATTGACCCATGGAGTGTAAGTCGGTAGTGAAAGTGACAGAAGCAGGTAATAATCCTTTGCCATCTTTACCTTCAGATTCACCAAATAATTGCTTTAACCATTCGCCAATCATAGCAAAGTGAGGTTCGTAAGTAACAAACATTTCAACAGGGTACCCTTGTTTATTTAATAAGTATCTAGTTGCGGCATATTTGTAAGCGGGGTTTTCTTTCCAGTTGTGGTTAGAATATTCTTTTTCACCATCTTTGACACCGGCTAAGAATTTTTCGATATCAATACCGGCACAAGCCATAGGCAACAATCCAACGGGAGTGATAACTGAATATCTTCCACCGACATCATCAGGAATGACAAACTGTTCATAACCTTCAGCATCAGCTTCAGCCTTTAAAGCACCTCTTGCTCTATCGGTAGTGGCGACAATCGCTTCTTTTAGATATTCGTGACCATATTTCTTTTCTAGCATTTCTTTTAATAATCTAAATGCTACAGCAGGTTCAGTAGTAGTACCAGATTTAGAAATGACATTGATAGCGAATTTTTTACCTTTTAAGAATTTTAAGGCTTGGGCGGTGTAGGTAGAAGATAAAGTATCACCTAAGAACACAATTTTAAATTTATCAGAAGGATATAAACCGTTCAAAGCTTCAATGGCGGCTCTAGCACCTAAATAAGATCCACCAATACCAACTACAGCAAGAGCTTTGTAGTTCTTTCTGATTCTTTGAGCGGTCTTTTTAATTCTCTCGATTTCTCCTTGAGGTAATTTAGAAGCGTAATCTAACCAACCTAAGAAATCATTTCCTGCTCCTGATCTGTTATCGATAGTAGAGCAGATTTCTTCATTTCTCTTTTCAATTTCAGAAAAGTCTAACTTCTTAATAATTTTTGAATAATTTTGTACTTTGACCATGTTTTTTCTCCTTATGTACAATTTATATTTTAATTCCAATAATTAATTGGATTTAAACCTAGTGTATTCTTTATCAATCATCTCATCTAACAATGACCCGATATTTGTAAAAGGATAAGCATCTAATTCTTCTTTGTTAGATTCTTTTCTCCCTAAAGGCTTTTTAGCTTTTTGAATGTTTTGACGAGGACGGCGAGAAGAAGAGTCTCCACCTTTTAATGATAAAGCGTAAGTGTAAGGTTTATTGCCTAGAGCGGTAATAGTAACTTCGTGAATGGAATTTAACGGGAGGTATAAAGAAATATCAGAAATATAATTATCAGCAATCTCAGATATGTGAATCAATCCACTTCCACCTTCTAATAGTTCACAAAAAGCTCCATAAGCTACTATGGAAGTGATTTTAACTTTGACCTTATCTCCGATTTTAAACTGAATTAAATGATTATTTTTCATTTATATATTTAATACCACTTTCTAAATCTTGAGAGGTTGAGATTTTGATATTTTTTTCATCCCCGTTTATTATTTTAACTTTTAAAGATGCATTTTTGAATATTCCACCTTCATCGGTAAACAAATTTAAGTTAGTAGCACTATTGAAAGCAAAAATAAAATCATTTAAGTAAGCTACTTGCGGGGTTTGAACTCTTACGAGATTTTCTCTATTTATATATTTACCTTCTTTGATATCGTAGATTGATTCTTTGACCTTGATACCGGGAATGGTTATAGTCCCTTTTAAAGCTTTTTCATTTAATTCGTATATCAATTCACTAGAGATGAAAGGTCTATCACCATCGTGTATGAAGACTTTAGGATTTTCTTTATGATATTTAGAGTCGATGTATTTTAAACCATTGAAGACTGATTCTTCTCTACTTTTACCTCCGTAAGTTAATTCGACTTTCGAAGATAAATTGTGTTTAGAGAGAATTTTTTGGACTTTAATTTCATCATCTTTATCGATGATTAAAACTGATTTATCAAAAAGAGGATTATTTACAAAGTTATTTAAAGTGATGATGAACATTTCGTTCTTCTTGTCTAGCAAGAAAAATTGTTTTTTCATCTTAATGATCTTTAGTAATCTATTTCCCGAACCGGAAATAGGAATTAGACTGATATTCATAATTAAATTATACATTGTTTAATTTCATATTTTATTAAAATATGTATTATATTATTAGTATGAAAATTTTCGCAGGAATAACTTGGCAGACTATCGTAATCATCGTTTCAGTATTAGCTGGAATTATTGTAATGTACGCAATTATTGGAACGATTATGTATTTTATTTCTAAAAGAAAAGCTCCTAAATTAGAAGCTGAGTTATATGCTTTATGTGAATTTGAAGTGGAAAGAGGAAAGAAAGTCCTCGCTGCTATCGATGAATTAGATCGACATGGTTATAATTTCGATTCAGAGGCTCGCGATACTATCGCTAAAGGTGTAGAAGATATCAAATCTTTAGATATGGATCAAAGAGCTCACTACAAGAATATGGTTGATTATTCTTCATTCTTCATCGCTAAAATTCATAGAGAAGATAGAAAATATGGTAAATACATCTCTAAAGAAGTCGCTGAAGAATTTCATCATTTCCACGAAGTCTCAGCTGAAAAATACGCTAAGTATAATAAGTTAGCAGCTCAATATAACGCTTTCCGCCATTCTTTATTTGCTAAATTAATTGCAAAAATTGCCAAAGATAAAAATTCCGACGCAATATTATTCTAAATATGGAAAAGAAAAAGTTTATTCTTTGTATCTTAGATGGTTATGGAATTAAAAGAGAAAATTTTAACAACCCTTTAAACCAAGCTAAAAAGATTAATATAGATTCTCTTTTTTCTCGCAACCATTTTACAGTATTAGATTGTTCTCCTTCTTCTCTAGGCTTTTCTTTTGATGAAAATTGTTCATCTTCTTCAGGGCATTTGGTCTTAGGAACAGGAAGAAAGATAGGTGATGTTTCTAAAAAAATCGACGATAGAATTAACAATGGTTCTTTTTTTAATAACAAAGTATTTAAAAAAGTTATTAGAAACGTAGCTAATAATTATTCAAAATTACATGTAGTAGTCTCTATTTCCGATGTTGAAAATAACGCTTCATTCTCCCATGTTATAGCTTTTATAAGAATGTGTAGAATGTACGGCTTAAGTGGAAATCAAGTTTTATTTAATATAATTTTAGATGGCTCTGAAGGTTCAAAAAAGGACGGCTTAGGTTCCATTCAAAAACTTTTAACTAGATTTAAATCTGAAGGTTTAGGAAATATTGCTTCAATCTGTGGCAAATATTATGTTTACGATACTACCCCTTCTTTTTATAGGGTTTATAAAACATACGAATCTATTGTGAATAATTCTGGGGTTTCTTATTCTAACCCTAAAGATTACATCATCAGTGAATATTCTAGAATGGAAAAAGAAGGAATCGAAGTTGATGATTCTTATATTATTCCTGCTTATGATTCTACTCTTGATTCTAGAATTGAAGAAGATGATTCAATAGTCTTTTTAAATTACAATTACAATAATATTTCTAAGTTAGCAACATTAATCTGTAATCCTGATTATTTTAATTATTTAAGAAATACATACGATGGATTTAGAGAAAGAGCTAAAGATTTTACTATTAATAAATATGAAAATTTAATAGGAGCATCATTAATTGAATATCCTTCTTATACTAAACTTTTAACAGCGTTTGAAGACGATGAAATCGAGAATACTATTTACGACATTTTATCGAGAAAATATCGTAAAATTCTCGCTTGTACCGAGACTTTAAAAAAGGATAGATTGCTCTATGATTTCAACGGTCAAAAGAAATTGAATCACCGAGTCCACCCTCTTATTTTAGAATCGGAAAAAACTCTAACATACAATTTGATTCCTGAATTAAAAACTAGAGAAATGACTGAATTGTTTTTATCTAAAATAAAATCAGAAAATTACGAAGTGGGTTTTATTGAATTTGCTTGTTTAGATACTTTAGCTCACTGCGGAGAAATTAACAGTTCTATTAAAGGTGTAGAAGTTGCTGATGAATGCGTAGGTAAATTAGTGGATTTTTGCAAATCTAACGATTATAAATTCATTCTCGTTTCTTCCAATTCTTTAGGAGAAACAATAATTCCTGCAGGTGAGAATTTTTATACTGTTAAATTGACTAATAAAGTACCTTTTGTCATTGACGATGAGAAGATTAGACTGAAAGAAAATTCTGATATCTCTGATTTCTTACCTACGCTTTTAAAATATTTGAATATAAAAATCCCAGAGAAAGTCACGGGTAAATCTATAATCTATACTTTAGATTAAATATTTTGATTTTTCTTTCTTAAATAAGTGAATAGAGTGCTTTTCTTATCTATAGAGATATTTAAGAAGCTTTCTTTTTTTGAGGTTAAATATCTAGCTTTAGCCCAATGATACCAATATAGATCAGCTATAGCGCGATATTCATCTTTATTATCTAAATAGAATTTTTTATTTTCTTCATCTTCTTTGAAGTAGGCATTGATTATAGAGTCTATTATGAATTCAGGAAAATTATTTTCAAATAAAAGTGAAGTTAAGTCGAAATATTTAGGAGCGTATATACAAAATTCGTAATCTATGAGTTTTAAATCGGAATTTCTATCGACTAATAGGTTATCCGTAATTAAATCAAAGTGACTAATTTCTTGTTCCTTGGATAAAAGAGGTGATTTTTCTAAATGTTCGACGTAAATTCTATCT
>OCVV011338310.1_pt1 | contig 12795 bp, 10 predicted proteins | sample 1539721 | NCBI WGS metagenome assembly OCVV01 (sample SAMN02144230, study PRJEB22623) | gut metagenome | biome: sheep rumen | host: Ovis aries | place: New Zealand
TGCGAAACGATACCGCCGCCCACCCTCTTGACGGTGATCATATAAAAACCGTTCAGGGTGTCTGCGGGAGAGGACGCGATGGAGTAAGGACGTTTGAAGATCTTGCCGCCGATATCGGCGCAAACGCTGAGGTATTGTCCTGCGGAGAACCAGGCAAGAGAACAAGTGCCCTTTTCCATATTGGGCGCCAAAACGATGCTCTTCATATCGGGAGAAAACTCGTGGATCTCCTTGACGACGAGGTTTTGCGCCTTGGGGTGCAACAGGGTCGCCATTTTGTTGGGATAGTAGTCCAAAAGGTCTTTTGCGGGGGCGTTAGATGCCTTGCCGATGGTGCTGATCCTCTTGGTGATCACGCCCACCATTTTGACGCGGGATAACTTGCTGATCTTAGACTTGCTCATCTTATTTGCCCTCCTTCAAATCTTTTACGACCTGTCTGCCCGTCTTGTCGCCGGTGATGTAGCCGGAGGGGAAGCCGTCGCCGCGAGTGTGGTGACCGCCGCAGAAATACAGGTTGGGGATGTTGAATTCCATTTGTTCCAAAGCGATACGACCGACGATGTTATCCCAACTGCCGGTGTCGTAGCCGTAGATGGCGCCTTCGGGAGTGCCGAGGTAGCGCGCAAAGGTCACGGGCGTTGCGACGGCGATCTCTTCGATATAGGGACGGATGGAAACGCCCATCGTCTCTTCGTAATCTTTGATGTACTTCTCCGCTTCGGCGTTTTTGAATTCCTTATATTGACGCGGGGTCAGATCCTCGGGGAAGTCGCCCGGCATGTACGGAATGGTGAAGAACAGGGTGGAAGTCCCCTTGGGCGTTGCGTCGGGAAGGGGCACGTTGAGGCAGTTGACCACGTAGTAGCCCAATTCGTGACGGGTGTCAAATTGCACGCGGGCATCTCTGTGGCGAGCGATGAATACGCTGTAGTCTTCGATGCCGAGTTCCTCTCTGGTCTTATCCAACCCGAGGTAAACGGTCACGAAAGTCATACCGAACTTTCTTGCGTTTGCCATCTTTTTGAAACGGGAGGGGAAGTTTTTGGTGTCGGCGCGATTGATGACGTTGTTGGGCATGATGTTGGAAACGATCTTTTTGGCATAATAGGTCTCGCCGTTTGCGACCACGCCGCACGCTTTGCCTTTTTCGTCAAAGAGGAAGCGGGTGACTTCGCTGTTGTAACGGACTTCGCCGCCGAAGCTCTCAAGCGCTTTTACCAAGCTGAGGGAAAGCTCGTGCGAACGGTTGTACGGCATCGTCGGTTTGACTTCCATATAAGCGTCCAACAAGCTGATGAAGTGCAGGGCGGAGAGGTCGTCCGTCGGGACGCCCAAGTAGCCCCAATAGGTGTTTAAGATAGAACGCGCTTTTTCGGGGATGCCCAAGGCTTTTTCCACCTCTTCGGTGCTGTGCGAAGCGCAACGCATAAAGTCGCCGTATTTGGACATCAAAACGAAGGGATTGATCTTGGGACCGTTTTTGCCGGTGTTCATATAAAGTTGAGCGTCGCCGATGTTTTTGACAAGATCCAAAAGGTTTGCAACGCTTTCACGGCAACCGGGGACAGCCTTTTCCATATCGTCAAGGAAGTTTTCCCTACCGGTATGCATCACTACGTCGTAACTGCACTCGGGGTCCTTGCAGATGGAGCGGTAAAGGGTGGTCTCGTGCATGAGATTCACGCTTGCGCCAAGGTCGGCAAAGATCTTTTTGGAAGATTCGAGTTCTTCGCAAGCGTCCTCCGCGCAAAGCTCGTGCAACGCCGGTTCAAACTCAAACCTGCCGCGTATAAAGCTGGTAGCGCATCCGCCCGGAAGATTGTGCTTCTCGAGGAGTAAGGTTTTGTACCCCGCCTGCGCTGTGGTGGCTGCGGCTACCAAACCGCCGTTCCCCGCGCCGACGACAATGACGTCATATTCTTTCATATCCCGTCTCCTTTATAAAATAATATACTTATACTATAAATTACCCCCGTCCAAAAGTCAATAAGCCAAAAGAAAAAGCACAATAAAATCGGTGAAAATTTTGTGTTTAACGGATCAAAAAATAAAAATCGGCGAGGTGGTCGGCGAAGCATACGCGTCACCGCACCTTTCGCTCAGTTTCTGTTCTTGCGATAGGAAGACGGAGAGATCCCTTCTTTTTGTTTGAAGATCAAGGTCAAGTAGTTCCCCGATGAAAAACCGCAAACTTCCGCGATCTCCTCAATGGACTTGTCGGAGGTGGCAAGCAGTTCCTTCACTTTGGTCAGGCGCAGACGCAAAAGGTAGTTCATCGGCGTGCAACCGAGGTCTTTTTTGAAGTGGTAATTCAAGGTCTGCTTGGTGGCGTAGATGCGTTCCGCAAGGTCGTCCAAGGTCAGCGGCTCGGCGTAATTGGCGTTCATATAATTGATCGCTTTGGTGACCAAGGGGGATGCCTGCCCGCCTTCGTTTTCCACCGATTGCGGCAAGCGATTTTCCGCAAAATGATACAAAGTCAAAATGAAGTAGTCAAATTTTGCCTTGTCCACTTCGTGCTTGTGTTCCTCTGTCAACGGGTGATCCAACGAGAGGTTTAAAATGTTCAATAGGGCGGCGGATTGCGCGTCCGAGAGGGGGACGAAGGACAAAGACAAACTGGTCAACACTTCCTTTTGGAAGTTGTCGAGCATACTTTCCGTGACGTAAATGTTCACGCGGCGAAAGGCGCCGCCTTCCGTTTTGTGCATCGCAAAGGGCGGTACGACCAAGATCGCCGGCGCGGTGATGGAATAAAGGGCGCTTTCAATAAAAAAGCTGCGGCTTCCCGCGTAAAGAAAATAGATCTCGTAATGGGGATGCGAGTGTAACTTTGGCATTGCCATCGGGGGCCTTGAAGACTCTTCTATTCTGAGAAACTTTTCCATAGCGATATCATAATAAAGTGGTCGCGGGCGCTTGTCAAGAAAATAATTGCTAATTTTTAGAAATATTTATGTAAATTGAAAAAAGAATCGTTATTTTTCATATATATAGAAACACACGCGCATTGTATAATAAGAAAAAACATATAAGGAAGGTTTTGTATGAAGTATCTCGATAACGGCAAAAAAGCGGCGGATCTCAAAATCGCTTATATCGGCGGCGGCTCCAGAGGTTGGGCGCGCGGTTTGATGAGCGATCTTGCGCAAGAAGCTAAAATGAGCGGTACGGTCTATCTTTACGATATCGACTTCGATGCCGCAAAGTGCAATGAGACCATCGGTAACGCCATCTACGACAGAGAGGACGTTCTCGGCAAGTGGCATTACAAAGCGGTTCGCACCCTTGAGGAAGCTTTGGACAAGGCGGATTTCGTCATCATCTCCATTTTGCCCGGCACCTTTGACGAGATGGCAAGCGACGTGCATCTCCCCGAGCAATACGGCATTTATCAGTCGGTCGGCGACACGGTCGGGCCCGGCGGTATCGTGAGGGCGCTTAGGACCATCCCGATGTACAAAGTGATCGCGGAAGGCATCAAAAAGTGCTGCCCCAACGCATGGGTCATCAACTACACCAACCCGATGACGCTTTGCACCGCGGCTTTGTACGCTTATTTCCCCGAGATCAAGGCGTTCGGTTGCTGCCACGAAGTGTTCGGCACCCAAAAGATCCTTGGTTTGGCGTATCAAGAGAAATACGGCACCTTCCTTGAAAGAGAGGATGTCAAAGTCAACGTCGTCGGGGTCAACCACTTTACTTGGATCACTTCCGCGCATTACGGCAACGTCGACTTGATGCCCATCTACAAAGAGTTTGTGGAAAAGCACTATAAGGACGGCTACATCGTGGATAGCTCCACGCACTGGATGAACAACACCTTCGTCAGCGCGGAACGCGTCAAGTTTGACCTCTTCAAGAGATACGGCGTGATCGCGGCGGCGGGCGACAGGCACCTTGCGGAGTTCTGCCCGGGCTACTGGTATCTCCACGATCCCGAGACCGTCAAGGAATGGAAGTTCGGTTTGACCACCGTCGATTGGCGTAAGGAAGACCTTAAGAAGAAGCTTGACAAGACCAACAAGTTGCTTTCCGGCGAGGAGAAGTTTGAGCTTCGCGTCACCGGCGAAGAGGGCGTCAAGCAAATGAAAGGTATCCTCGGCATCGAGCCCTTCGTCACCAACGTCAATATGCCCAACTACGGACAGATCTCCAACCTCCCGCTCGGCGTGGTGGTGGAGACCAACGCTTCCTTCTCTCCCCGCGGCGTGCAACCCGTCTGCGCAGGGCCCCTTCCCAAGGGCGTGGATTCTTTGGTGCATAGGGTGGTTTACGGTCAGCAGCTTACTCTTGAAGCCGCTATCACCGGCAACTACGACCTCGCTTTGAAGGCGTTCCAAAACGACGCAAACGTTTGCATCGCGCCCGACAAGTCCCGCGAGTTGTTTGAAAGGATGCTTGAAAACACCAAGGCGTACCTCCCCTTCTACGACAAGTGGGTCAAAAACAAGTAATCAAAACCTAACGACGTTTGGATCGGATACAAAAAAAAGTCGCTTCGATTGAAGCGACTTTTGTTTTTTTTGATCGATCACTTTTGGGGGAACAAGACGTCCGCCTTGGTCAGCACCATATCGGCGAAGAAGGAGTTTGCCCACGCAAACCACGGGCGGGTGAACACTTTGTCGTTGTCCTTTTGCACGCTTTCGTGGATGTAGTGCGTTCCGCCGGTGGAAGAGGAAAGCATCTTGACGCAACGACGGATCTCCTCGTTGTCGTCCGAGGTCATCGCCTGCACGATCAGGGAAAGCGGCCAAACGTAGCCGTCGGGAGTGTGCGGACTGCCGATGCCGGTGATAGCTTTGCCTTCAAAGTAATAGGGATTTCTTTTGGAAAGCATGTAGGCGCGGGTGTTTTTGTAAAGGGTCTCGTCCGCAAAGGGATAGTCAAAGTAGGGGATGGACAAAAGGTTTGGCACGTTGGCGTCGTCCATCACGTTGTGATTGCCCAATCCGTCGGTCTCCAGCGCGTAGATCAGCGTGCCGTCCGGCGCCGTTGCCGTGGCGGTCTTTTCGATCGCCAAACGGATCTCATTGCTTAAGTCGGCGCACTTCTTTTCGCGTTCCGCATCGCCCAGTTTGACAAAGAGGGGACGCAACTTTTCCAAAACCGAGCAGATAAACATATTGCCGGGAATGTAGTAGTTGTAAGTACAGTTGTCGTCGCTGGGACGGTAGCCCGACCAGACCAAGCCGTTTTCCGCAACGGGGGCGCCTTTGCCGCACCATTGCTCGTGCGAGCGTTCCACGCGCTCGTGATAGTAAGGGGAGAAAGTGGCGTGGCGTTGTTCGGTACGGAAGGTGGAAAGGATCTTGTCGAAAGCGGCGAGGAAAGTTTCGTCCAACACGCTATCGTCTTCGGTCGCCTTGACGTATCGGGTAAGCAACCACAAGGGATAACATAGGGAGTCAAGCTCAAACTTCCTTTCCCAGACCCACGGAGAATTTTTGGGGATGTCCGTCGTGTGACCTCTGCCGTTGGCTTCACGGTTGAAAGCGTTGGCGTAAACGTCGGTCAAAACGAAGGCAAATTGCTTTTTGAGCACCGCTTTGACGAGTTCGCGCACCGAAGGGCACTCCTTGGCAAAGTGCAAGTACTGCATCACCTGCGCCGCGCTGTCACGCAGCCACATTGCGGGGATGTCGCCCGTGATCACAAACGCCGAGCCGTCCTCTTCAAAAAAAACGGTGGTCAAGATCGTGTTGAAAAAGGCGTTGTGAAAAAGCTTTTTGAAATCCGTATCTTCAATGCGGTCTTCAAAACGCTCCACCGCCTTAAACAGGTCGGCAAAGCGCTCAACGTTCATTTTGTTTTTTATGGAACTCATCGGTTTTTCTTTCATAGGGGCTCCGTCAGTCGATAAAGTCTTTTCTGTAATTTACTTTAAAGTGGTTTGCGATGGTGACGAGGTTCTCGTCGGTGATGGTGTTTTTACGCGGCAGATGGGCGGTGAGCATATACACCTGAGCTGCCTTTTCCACCGTTTCGATCAAACCGAAAGTTTCGTCCATATCTTTCCCTGCGCCGTATACGCCGTGCAAGCCCCAGACCACCACGCGGTAGTCCTTCATCTTGTTTGCGGTCGCTTCGCCGATCTCGTTGGTGCCGCAAAGCATCCAGGGCAGGACGCCCACGCCGTCGGGGAAGACCACGATGCATTCGGTGCACATTTGCCACAAAGAACGGGTGAAGGAACGGTCGTCCAGTTCGTGAACGAAATTCATCGCCAAAAGGTAGGTGGGGTGGCAATGCATCACGATGCGATTTTGGGGGTCGGTTTTGAGCCTTGCCATATGGCTCATCATATGGGCGGGGAATTCCGACGTAAATTTGCCGCCGTCTTTGTAGCCCCACAACAGTTCCGCCGTTTTGCCGTCTGCTTTGATTCTCACGACGCCGAGGTTGTTTTCGGGATCGAATTCAACGTTTTTGAAGTACTTGCCCGTACCCGTTACCAAAAAGATCTTGCCGGCAAGTTCTTTGGCTTCAAACCCGATGGGGATCTCGCGGATGACTTTGGTGAGGTCAAGGTATTCCGCCACTTCTTTTTCATCCAAAAGGTAGCTGATGTTACCGCCGTTTCTTTCGTCCCAGCCGAGGCGGTACATATTGGCGGTGGTTTTGCACATTTCTTCAATAAACTTCGATTGCAGGATATCCTTCATTATTTTCTCTCCTTGAGGACGCTTTTTTCGTAGGAAGCGATCTCGTCGTAATAGTTTTCGGTCAAACCCTCACGCTTTAAGTATTCCGCCCAAACGTCAGAGAAGGGAAGCATCTTTACGCCTTCTTGTTCCACCATCAAACGGGTGAAGTCGCCGTCGTCTTGCAACTTTTTCAAGCGGGCGTTGGGGAGGAGAAGGGCGTACAAAAGCGCCTTTTGCATTGCGCGTTCGCCCGTGACCCAAGCGGAAATGCGGTTGATCGATGCGTCGAAGTAGTCGAGTCCGATCAAAACTTTGTCCGTCGCGTCGTTGCGGACGATCTCTTTGGCGATCTCCTTAAGTTCGTCTTCAAACAGCACCACGTGGTCGCTGTCCCAACGGACGGGGCGGGTGACGTGGAGGGCTACTTTGTCGTAGAAGGCGAGGAGGGACGGAATCTTATCCGACACCACCTCGGTCGGGTGGTAGTGCCCGTTGTCAAGCAAGCAACAAATGCCGCGCGTTGCGGCGTAGTTTTGGTAAAATTCGTTGTTGCCGACGGTGTAGCTTTCCACACCGATGCCGAACACTTTGCTTTCCACAGCGGGGATCACCCACTTTTTGTCGTAGGAACAAAGGATCTCGTCCAAGGACTTTTTCAAGCGGAGGCGGGGCCCCAATCGATCGGACGGGACGTCTTTAAAGCCGTCGGGGATCCAAATGTTGACCAAGCAGGGCTTATTGAAGGCTTTGCCCATTTCCGCGGCGATCTCCAAACTACGCTTGCCGTGCTCCACCCAAAAACGGCGGACGTTTTCATCGGGGGAGGAGAGGGTCAAGCCGTCTTTCATCATCGGATGCGCGAAGAAGGTGGGGTTGAAGTCCACGCCGTCCAACCCGATGGACTTGGCAAAAGTCACCCATTTTTCAAAGTGCTTATAAGAATACTTGTCACGGTCGATCTTGCCTTTGTCCTCGCCGAGGAAGGCGTAGCAAGCGTGCACGTTGAGTCTCTTTTTGCCGGGCATCAAAGAGAGCGCCTTTTTGATGTCTTCAAAGAGTTCTTCCGGCGTGGTGGCACGCCCGGGGTAGTTGCCCGTCGTTTGAATGCCGCCGGACAGAGAATCCGCGCCGTCGAAGCCGATCACGTCGTCCCCTTGCCAACAATGTACCGAAACGGGAATGTTTTTAAGAGCCGCAAGGGCGGCTTCCGCGTCCACGCCCGCAGCGGCGTAGATCTCTTTTGCGCTTTGGTATCTATCCATTGATTTGTACCTCCGTTATGTCGAATGATTGTTTGATGATATTCCTTGCAACGTCGAGATCTTTGATCTCGCCCGTGCCGATCATTTGTGCGATCAAGTTGCCTATCGCCGTCGCTTCCACGGGGCCCGCCGTGAGGGTCTTGCCCGTAGCGAGGGCGGTCATTTCGTTCAAAAAGGCGTTTTGACACCCGCCGCCGATGACGTGCAGGGTATCGTAGGTTTTGCCCGTTGCGTTTTCCAGCTCCTCAAGAGCGGTCTTGTAAGCGTCCGCAAGGCTCAAAAAGATCACGCGCGCCATCGCGCCGACCGAGAGTTTTCCGAGGACGGACTCGATCTCCGCGATCATGCTCTTCGGGGCAAGAAAGCGGGGGTCGGCAACGTTCAAACGACGGTTTTCGTCGCTGAGTCTTGCAAGATCGGCAAGCTCCGCAAAGGAGTATTTGTCACCGAGTTCCTTCTTGACTTGTTGGATCATCCACAAACCGATGATGTTCTTTTGAAAACGGAAGGTAAAGTCCACGCTTCCTTCGTTGGAATAGTTGTACGACATTGCCGTTTTATCGGTATGCGCGGCTTTTTCCGTCACGCCGAGGAGGGACCAAGTCCCGGAGGAAAGATAGGGCGCGCCGTCCGAAACGGGCGCTGCCAGCACCGCGCTTGCCGTATCGTGGGTGGCGGGCAGGACGACGGTCGCCGTGTAACCGACTGCGTCCGCGACTTCCTTTTTGAATTTGCCGACGACGGTGCCGGGTTGCGAAAGGCCGCCGAACAGTTTTTCGGGCAAAGAAAACGCGGTAAGGATCTCCTTATCCCATTCGTGCGTAACGGCGTTTACCATCCCCGTCGAAGTGGCGTTGGTATACTCTTGCTTTTTGACGCCCGTTAAACGGTAATGGAAGTAGTCGGGCAACATCAAAAAGCTTTCCGCGTCGCGGATGCGACCGGTCAAAACGTCGTCGTAAAGTTGATAGAGGGTGTTGAAAGGGGCGTATTGAATGCCCGTTTTTGCGTACAGGCGGGGGAAGTCCATCACAGCGTGCGCCTTTTGTTTGACGTTGGCGCCGCGTTCGTCTCGATAGGAGTAAACGCCGCCGATCACCTTGTCCGCTTTGTCCAAAAGGACGTAGTCCACCGCCCAAGTGTCGATGCCGACGTAATCGGGGGTGAAGCCCGCTTCTTTTGCCGCTTTGAGCCCCGCAAGGATCTCCGCAAAAAGGCGATCTTCTTCCCAAAACAGTCTGTCGCCCACCCGCTTTGCGCCGTTGGGGAAGCGATAAACTTCTTTTAGGAAAAGCTTGCCGTCTTTAAGACAGCTGACGATATGTCTCCCGGAAGAAGCGCCGATATCCACGGCAAGGTAGACGGTTTTTGCGTTGTCGGTTTTGGGCAAATGATTTTTCATAGTTTAGATTATATCATAAACCATAAAACAAGGGTAACGATTTTACTTGATTGTCCGATTTAAAAAGGAAAATTATTTTTACCGTCGCTTTCGGGAGCGTAAAAAAAGACGGATATCCCTTTTTTCAGGTGGCGGCGGCGAGTTTTCGCATACGGCAGGAAGTTTATTCGTTTCTGTTGGATTTTTCCGACAAAATCGCTCGTTATGCGAAATAAAATTTTCTATCAAAAATATTTCGCCGATTATTGACAAAAAGCGAAAAATAAGGTATAATTTTGAAAGGTTTACTATCAATTGAGAGTTCAACAGCTGAAGATTTATCGATTTTCGGAGGAAACGATATGGGAATTAAAGATATAAGAAGAAGTTTTATTTTGGAACGTACCATTCGCTTGTTCTGCGCGTCGTCTATCGCCGAGGTGAAGATCAAGGACGTTGCCGCCGCTTGCAGTATCGGTGAAGCTACTTTTTATCGTTACTTTTCAAAAAAGACGGGTTTGATCGTCGCTTGCGCGATGAAGTTGCAAGAGAAGGTCGAAAAGTATTTCAGTATCGAATGCGACGGAAACGGGTATGAAAAACTTTCGCGTTTCTACTATCGTTTCTTTGAGATTTTTGCCGAGCATCAGGAGTATTATCGCTTCTTGAGCGAGTTCGATTCCTACTGCATCAGGGAGGAAGTCAAGGAACTTGACCAGTATTCCGACGGTTTGGACGTTTTCAAAAAGCAGTTTGACGACGCTTACAAAGCCGGCATTGCGGACGGCAGCGTCAAAAAACTTTGGGATTCGGATCTTTTCTACTACTCGACGACGCACGCCATGCTCTCGCTTTGCAAGAAGCTTGCGTCCGAAGCGTACATCGTCAGGCAGGATAACCTCACCGACAAGCGGCAAGAGATCCGCACGGTCATAGAAGTTATTTTGAATTATTTACGCAACGAATAAGACGGGCGGCGGGGCTTCCCGCCGTTCTTTTTAATACAACGAAGGAGAAAGTATGATCGTAGCAATTACCGGCGCAAGCGGTAATATGGGCAAAGAAACGGTAAAAAGCCTTTTGGAAATAAGCGCCGTTACCACGCTCAGAATGCTTGTCAAGCGCGACAAGCCTTCCGTTAAGCACGCAAAAGAAGTCAAAAAACAATACGGCGATCGCGTCGAGATCCTTTACGGCGACGTCCGCAACGCCGAAGATTGTTTCGCTTTGGTAAACGGCGCCTCTTACGTTTATCATTTGGCGGCGGTGATCCCGCCTCTTGCCGATCACCAAACGGAAAACGCCGTGACCACCAACTACGACGGCACGGTCAATATGGTCGACGCGACCGTTCGCGCGGGCAACACAGCAAGATTCGTTCATATTTCCACCGTCGCCCTTTACGGCAACCGCGACGAGAAGCACCCGTGGGGCAGGGTGGGCGATCCTTTGATCACCTCTCCCTTCGATCTGTACGGTACGAGCAAACTGCGCGCGGAAAGGTATCTTTTGGATTCCGACCTCGCTCATTGGGTCGTACTTCGTCAAACGGGCGTTTTGTACGACAATATGTTGATGGCAAACGTCTCGGACGGATTGATGTTCCACACGCCGTGGAACGTACCCATCGAGTGGGTGACGGCAAAGGATTCCGGGACGCTGATGAAAAACATCCTTATTCAAACCGAGCAAACGGGCGAAGAGGATTTTTGGCAAGGTATTTACAACATCGGCGGCGGCGCGGGATGCCGTCAAACGGGGTACGAAACTTTTGACGACGGCTTCAAGTTGATCGGCGGGTCGGTCAAAAGCTTTTTCGATCCCGATTGGAACGCGACGAGAAACTTCCATTGTTTTTGGTTTTCCGATTCCGATCTGCTGGAAGAAAGATTCCACTTCCGCAGTCAAAGTTGCAAGGACTTTTGGCAATGGTTTTCGGATGCGCACAAGGTGTATCGCGCGGGACGCGCTATGCCCGCGCCCGTGTTAAAACGGCTTGTGATCGCTCCTCTTTTGAAAAACGACAACGCCCCCGCGTATTGGCAAAAGCACGGGGACGAGCCACGCGTTTTCGCCGCGTACGGAAAGGCGAAACCGTCGAAAAAATGGGAAGAAACGCATCTTCTTTGCGAGGATGAAAAGTACGAGGAGATCAAGTCCTACGACAAGCGCTTCGACCTTCCGCACGGTTACGACGACAAAAAGCCTCTTTCGGAGATCACCCAAGAGGATGCGGCGCAGGCGGCGGCGTTCCGCGGCGGCGCCTTGGTGGGCGGCTTTGAAAAAGGACGGATCTACGACAAAGTGATGTGGCGTTGCGCCGAAGGGCACACCTTCGTTTCTTCCCCCTTCACCGTATTGAAAGGCGGGCATTGGTGCCCCGTTTGTTCGGAGCCGGACCGCGAATGGCGTTTTGATCTTCTTGCAAAGACCAACGAACACATTGCCGCGGTATGGTACGATACGCACGAAAAAGACGAAAATCGCATTTACCGCTTTGACGAGCGGGGAAAGGCGCAAATGGAGGAAGTCGAATGATCGAAATACGCGTTTTCTCAGGGACGGGCAACACGCTGAAATGCGCGGAACGGATGAAGGATCGTTTGACGGAACTTGGGGAGGAGTGCGTTCTTTCTTTGATCGAATCGGGGAAGGAAATCCTTTCCGCCTTGCCCGACACCTTGATCGTCGGCTATCCGATCCACGGCTTCAATATGCCGTACAACGTTATGGATTTCGTAAAAGGCTTGCCTTCCGTCAAGGGGACGCCTAGGGAGAAATCCGTCAAAGTTTACTTTTTGAAAAGTTCGGGCGAACCGCTTCGTATCAACAACAATTCTTCTCACGCCGCGGCAAAGATCTTAAAGAAAAAGGGATACGTCGTTTTGGGTGAATTCCATTACGTTATGCCGTACAATATGATCTTCCGTCATACGGACGAACTTGCCGCAAAAATGTATCTTGCGGCAAAAAAACGCGTCGCAAAGGACGCGGAGACGATCGCCCGCGGGGAAGAACATTTTATCAAGAGGACCTTCGGCTCGCTCCTTGCCAGCGGCGTTTGCAAAGTGGAGCGCCCGGGGATGCGCTTCAGCGGCAGGTTTTTCAAGGTGGATGAAAAAAAGTGCGTGCATTGCGGCAAGTGTGAAAAAAGTTGTCCCGTGGGCAACATCAAGATCAAAGACGGCAAGTTTACCTTTGGCAAAATGTGCGTCGGCTGTATGCGCTGTTCCTTCCTTTGTCCGACCGACGCTTTTACCATCGGCATTATGAATTGTATGCGGGTCAACAAAAAGTACGACTTCAACGCCGACGCCTCCAAAGCGGAGATCTGCAACTATTGCAAAAAATCTTACGAACGATACTTCCTTGAAACCGAAACGAAGTATTGAGGTAAAAAAAGGCTTCGCGTTTCGGTGGTGCAAATTAGGGAGAGAGGCGCAGGAAGATCGTTCGTTCTCCGAGCGATAGGCGTACCGGCGTACGCTGAGCGAGGAAA
>OCVV011113995.1_pt1 | contig 12794 bp, 24 predicted proteins | sample 1539721 | NCBI WGS metagenome assembly OCVV01 (sample SAMN02144230, study PRJEB22623) | gut metagenome | biome: sheep rumen | host: Ovis aries | place: New Zealand
TTGAATCTGATTGTTCTATTTCTGCTTTGAGTTCCTTGTTTTCTTCTGCAAGAGCAACTCCCTCATTCAACATAGCGACAACTTCTCCAATCCATAGTTCATCACCTATTCCCATGTTATGTTGTTTCCGATTATCCCATATTCCACTATGAGTGCCTACTTTAACACCATTGATAAGTTTAAATCGTTTCTCACTCATTTGCTACACACCAGTTTAAAAATTCTACTTCTAATCCTTTTTTGACTATGAATTTATCTGACTCATCTCTCGCTTTCTTTAACTGCTCATTCTCTTTTTTCAAGTGTCCATTTTCATCATTTAACTCATTCAACAAATTAATTACTTCATACCCTTGTAAGTTTCTGCCTTTTTCTCTGTCAATTATAGAGTATAGTGATTCAAAAAATCGCTTCTTTTCTTCACTCATTATTAACCCACCATTTTAATAATTTCTCGTAAAACCCCATTCTCTTTTTTGAGAGTCTTGTTTTCATCGTTTAACTCATTCAACAAATCAACAACCTCATCTAATTGTTCTTCTTTATGCAACGATAATAGAATAATTTCCCCTATATCATCTCTTTCCTTATCAACAAGGGCATAATAATTCTCAATTGATTTTACGATTATGAATCGTTTCTCACTCATCAACATCACCTTTCAAGAAAATTTGCTTAATTTCGTACAATTCAAGTTCATCATACTTTTCTGCTTTATCAATCGCTTCAAAAAGATCATTCGCAACAATTTCAACTTGATAGCGAACAACATATCGTTTCTCACTCATATTCCTCACCAAAACTTCTTATTCCTATATGGTTTGGTTTATAAGGGTCTTGTGCTTCCTCTTCATTAATGGGCAATGGGCAAAACTTAAATAACACTTTCTTTGGTTGTTTTATATTGATATTATATGCTTCAACACATAGTTTAGTTTTGTTGCATTTGTAAAAATCTGCATCAACAAGAACATTATTCTTTGTTTTCTCCTCAATTTCTAATTTTTCAAGGAAAGGACAGTAATCACAACTGTCAATAACACATAATCGTTTCTCACTCATCATTTCACCACAAATTTTTCACCATTCCACTCCCTAACTTCACCATTATACTTTATTTCAATATGTTCTATTGTCTTGCCACTTGTAAATTGAAGTGGAGTATTTAGAGAGTATTTTCGTATATAGTACCCATATCCTCTCTTCTTTTTCTCATTGTCAAATGCTTCTTTGACCTTTTCATAATCAAGGGATATAAATAATGGATAACTACTCTCATAGAAAGGATATTTACTGAAAACATATAATATTTCTTTCTCACTCATCATCTAACTCCCTAGCAAATTCCCTCACTTCTTTGTCAGTCATTCGTGGAGTCAATCTCCGAACTTGCATCAATAATATCATCGCTTTCCTTTTCCAATAAGCAAGAAAAAAATTCTCCTTTCGCAACTTCTCATTTTCTTTTTCAAGTTTTTCCATATTGGACATCATAGTCTTAATGGATGTTTCATCTCTACGAATAATTGCTTGTTGATCATTCAACAAAACCACAACATCACTATCAGATAATTGGTTTTCACCATCATAAAAACAATGCTCATAATAATTCAAATCTTCCCATTCTTTCAATGAAAATCGTTTCTCACTCATCATTAATCACCTTTTCAGATTAATCTTGTTTGATGTTCCTTGCATCTTTCAACTGCAATATCATAATACTTCTTGTCAATTTCTATTCCAATAAAATTACGATTGGTTTTTCTACAAGCAACACCAGTACTACCTGAACCCATAGTAAAATCCAAAACAGTATCATCTTTATTTGAATATGTTTTTATCAAATATTCTAACAACTCAACTGGTTTCTGTGTAGGATGCACCCTTTTAGTATTATTACACTCCTTACTTCTTGCGTTTACTCTGATAATGTTTGTAGGATATTTCTTTTTTGTTAATTTTGTAGGAACTTCATGATGTTTACCATACACATTAGTATTCTTTCTCTTTGTGCGATGTGGGTGATTCTCTTCCTTACCATCCCACATTATTGGATTATAAGTTGGTTGTTTCTCATAGAATACGATAATGTTCTCATATTGTCTTAATGGTTGTTTTTTTGCATTTAAATGCCCAGTCCTAATTATTTTATCCCAAATTATATCATATTTATATAATTTTTGTTGGGATAATCTTAAATGACTACTGAATGGTTCATTTCCAAATAATAGTATTGGCGTAGTGGGGCGTGTTATTTCTATTAAATATTCCCACATTTGTTTAATATTTATTGTAGTATCCCAATTGCATTGTGTTAAATTATATGGGAGATCTGTTAGCACCATATCTATTTTAACACCCTTTTCTTTTAATTCTTTTAATATCTTAAAACAATCATCATTAAATAATTTTATACTCATAACAGTACTACTCGTTCTTTAATGAAGATATAAATAATAATTCCACATAATCTCTTTATATTCATTAATGTGTTCATTATATTCCTCATCTTCATCATCAATTATTTCCATCATCTGTATCCAATCATAATCATCATTATTTGAATGTCCTTTGTATGCTCTTCCCCAATTAACTTTATGATCTTCAAAATCAACAAAACTCATATCCACCATTTTATCGCCAACCCAACAACTGCATAGTGGTTTTGGCTTATGTGGGAAAACATGACAACCATACATTTTTTCAATCATCAAATCCATAGGTTTCATAAAAAAATCATCTCACTTTCTAATATTTTAATTAATAATATTCTCCTAAGGTGGTTTGATTTATTTTCTGTTCAACAGTTACAATAGTATCATTATGTCCACCACCATGTGCTACAAGTAAAATTTCAATTATTTTAAAACCTCTTCCTTTACCCATACCATTACTATCATATCCACAACTTATGACTATACCATTTGGTTTAATTATTTCACTTATTATATCTTTCTGTTTACTCCAATAACTAGTTTTTGTATCTAATAAATTAACCCCACCAGTTATATCTTCATACATTATTTTTAATTGGTATGGAGTATAAGGTGGATCATATAAACATAAATCAATGCTTTTTTCCTTGAATAATTCAAGAAACTCAGTTGCTTCTAAATTGTAATCACAATTAAATTTAGGATTTAAATCATTTGTTATCCCATATTTTGATTCATTTGCAAAAGGATTTATACAAACTTTTGTAGGATCATAATAATGTTCTATAATTTTCTTGATAGGTTTAATTGTAAATGTTTTTGAATTGGGCATAGCCCATTTTCTTTGAATTTTCATTTTCACAGTTCCTCCTTTTAAATTATCATAATTTAAACATCTACTCTACTATCCCATTTAGATATTTTATTCAATTCTTTTTCCTTTTCATCAGTAGTATCATGTATCATATTAAAAAATGAAATATAACAACTCGTATTATGACACTCTTCACAAACATAATATAATCTACGCTTAAATATTAATAATAATTTAAGCCACCATACAGGTCTTATTATTGTGTTCCCACAATGATTACAAGTAATCTTATAATTCTCCCATAATAAGCCCTTATCATAATTAATTCTTTTCATTAATCATCATCTTTCCATCATAAATATAAGATCTACATATTTTTCTGCATTTTTATCTGCTCGTTTATTAATATTATTAAGCAAGTTTGTTATTTCAATTAAACTTCTATAATGATACCCAGTTAAAGTATCATATATTGCCCCATTTCTTAGATAAAACCTTTTATTATTAATCATCTAATAACCCTAAAAAAATTCCTATGTTAATCATCTCGTTTACACAATCATCATATTTTTCGTATAATCGTTTCTCCAAATCATCACTATACCTTGATAAATACTTTGTTTTTTCATACTCATCATAAACTTCCAAATATTTTTCACAATATAATTTTAATTCATTAATCATAATACTTCCTCAAAATATGTGTAAACATTCCCACTATGCTTTTTCATATTAGGATATTGTTGTCCAAACAATCTCATATACTCAACTAATTCCTTATTAGGATACTCTCTCAGTAATTGATTGCATATTTCAACAATTTTCTCATTTTTAGGTTTAGGATATAATCTTTTTTCTAAGTAGGTTATCATTTTTTTCTCAGATTTTTTGATACTTAATTCATCAAATTCTTCTGATAATTGCCTTTTCATATATTCTAAATAATGATCACTACTTTTTTCATATTCTTCCTTTACCACACTACCATATTCATCGAAGTATTTCATCATTTCTTTCATTATAAACTGGCGAGGTATTCCTCCCTCACTACGATGTTCTTTTTCAATACTGAATGGTTTGATTTTCAAGTAATGATGATTATTAAGATGATCTTTATAATTTAACACCACACCCTCAATTGCTAACCGATGATTAACATCAAAGTACTTATTATTCAAATCCTCTAATTGTGTTTGTATCCAGTTAATACATTCTTCAATAGTGTCATACTTTTCAGTACTTAACTTAACATATGGTGCAAAAGCCATTCCTAACCCCACATTAGCCACAGAATATTTGGAACTTCCATAACTTATTGAGAACAAGAAAGGGATATTATTATAAAAAGGCAACAAAACTTCATCATACTTCAACATACCATTATCATCATAATATCCAATAAATCCTAAATTAAGATAAGTACTCATATGTTTTATACTATGAAGATTACCCATTCCATATAATTCAAACAATAAAACTCTTTTAGGGTGTTTCCATAAATATTCCTCAATGTATAATGTATCGATTAATTCAAATTTCTTCATAAATTGTTTATCTAAGACTCCCATATTTCTTGATTTTGGAACGATCTCTAATACTTCACCATTATGATCCTTTAAAGCATACAATATTACACAAGTGCCATCTAATTTTTCTTTACAAAGATATGATGTGCCTAATTCAAAATGTGGTGTATGATATTTATCCAAATAATGTATTTTTGGCATTGAGGGTACAAATTGTTCTACTTTTTCATTATTTACTTCATAAATATACATACTACCAAGATACTTGTTATGTTTTCTACATATTAATGCTTTGACATTATTCCCCTTAGGAGTAATGTATTCAATAGTTTTCAACTCCCTTGATTTGCACCCTCCGAAAAATTTATCGGATATTACTTCTTTATCCATTATCGATAATCTCCTTATTAATTTACTAATTGTATGCGATAATTACTCCAACTAAATTTGTCCTTTCCACAAACTCCACAATAGTCGGCATCACACCCTCCTAATCGCATATCACAGGTTAATTCATACTCATATTTTGCAGTAGACTTATGTACATTTCGTAAAGTACCATATTTATGGCACTTAGGACAATAATTTACAAATGTTTTTGTATACCATTTATATTTGTATTTGTTAGGGTGTCTATAATTACACCCACATGATGGTTTTGCAGTAATAGTAACAGTATCATATATTGGTTTGAGTTTTACTGTTTCATTTTTTATTGCTTTTCCAGTATTATTCATTTCAACATAGTATGTGCCATTATACTTGATAGTATCATTATTTTTAACACTTGTATTGTTATAATATTTATTATCATTCACGATTTCAATTGAATATACTGCACTTATGCAACATAAAACAAATAATACTATTACTAATGATCCTATGATTATTTTTTTATTTTCAAAATCCATCAATTATCCTCCTATTCATAGCGTTCTATATAATCATTAATCATCTCTCTTTCAACATCGGATAATTCCTCTGATTTTTCAGAAAGTTTTTCTTTTTGGAAGATGATGAAATCTTCCAATAACTCCATAATATCTTCATTATTTAATAATAATATGGGTTTTTCAACAATAACATCATACAATTCAATACATCTTTTCACATTTTTGATCTCATCTTCCATACACTCAAAGGCTTCAATAATTTCAAAATCTTTCAATTCTTCATAGAAATCCCTTTGTAAAGTATAAGGAATCAAATGTTCCACCAATATTATATATAAACTACTGATACATTCTTTTGCATATTTAGAACTTATTTCTTCATTATCCATCAATATCCCTTTTCTTTAAATTTACAATATATAGACCAAGACCAATCATTATTTTTTGCTACTTTCAATACTGATATTGGTTCAAATTCAATATTTCCTCTCATCACACCCAATGGTTTATTTTTTTCCTCATCAGATAAAGTGTTAATCCATTCTGATAAAGCATATAAACTCAAACCATCTTTTTTATCAATATAATATTTCTCCTTACACATCTTCCAAGCGTGTTTGATAGGTATGTTTTTTAATCTGCAACATCTATCCCCATCACCCAATTCTACATAATTTTGTTTGTGACTGCATTTCATACATTTCATAATTTTTCTTCACCGAATACAATCCATTCTTTGAGTTCATCAAGATTTTTCTCAAAAATTCCTTTACTGGGGTGAATTAATAGGTAATAATGTGTTTCAACACATAACACATTAAAACCATTTAAATTTATTTCATCTCCAACACCCATTTTCTTAATTTTTTTCAATAATTTTTTATCAGTCTTACTTAATTTAAGCATTATCCATTAATTCTCTAAAAAATCATATTAATCAGATTTATATTTGAACATTAATATTATAGAATCCAATTTAATTTTTAAATCTAATTCCATATCCTCATCAAAAACATACAAGTCATCATCTATAATGCCTACATATTTCTCTGGTGAGATAATATTATTTCTATGCTTATTAAAGGACATGAACCTTAAATATATATACTCATCATCATCTACATCTAACAAATCCTCATATCCAATCTTTTTTAAATCAATCTTTTTAACCATTTAACCACCCATTTTCAGTATTCACGATAACCATCTATAAATAAATTAATAAAATAGATAAGGATTAATAAACATAATCCTAAACCAAATAATAAAATCATATTCCACACGAAAAAAATCACCTTAATATATCTAATGAATACTTCTTCATCATCTCATACATACGAAGTAATCTATGATACTCTAATTTTGCAAGGATTAAATCGGTTTCAAATTGAGATAATGATGATTCAATATATGCTTTTTTCATATCTTGATTACCTAATTTAGGTAATCCTTTCTCTACTCTCTCATCATTTACCTTATTCCAATCTGTATTCAACAACTGCTTATTATACTCACTTGTATAACTTTGATCTTCTCTTCGATAATCCTCCTCTGCCAATGCTAATTTCTGTAATAAATCAATAGGAGATTCAATGATCTCCTCTTTCACTAAACAAGTTTCAGTATTCTCTTTATCCATAATTTTCTTTCCTCCTTTTTATTATCTTATTTTATTTCATCAAAATCCACTTTACTAACCTTATGCCTATATCTGTCCTCGAATTCTTGTTGTTTTGCAATATTAAATGTATCAATACATAAATAATATCCAGTAATACGATCAAATATTCTAAGGTTTTTACTACCACAGATAGGACAAACATCTAACTTATCATTAATAGTGAATTTGCACTCTGAACAGAATGTAAATGCTTTTGAATAAGCCCAAAAGATTGGATTACCATATTCCAGTATTTTCTTGTTAAGTTTCCAAATAGCAACTGGATCTGACCATACTTCACCACTCCAAATATGCAAAATATCTCCACCTAATGAGAGATGAGCATATTTTCCTGCATTTTCTATATGTCTTATCCAATCTACACCACTAGAAACAGGAATGTGGTGGCTATTAGTGAGATAAATTCTTTCACCTTTTCCTTGAACTGGTGCATTAGGATATTTTTGTTTATTAATTTTTGCAAACCTAAACGCAGTTGATTCGGCAGGAGATGAAATCACACTCCATCGAAGCCCATCTCTTTTAAAGAACTCATCTTTCTTCTTATTAATGAACTTTATGATTTCCACACCAATGTCCTCTGATTCTTCATTTGTAATATCATTACCAGTTAGAACGATTAATGCCTCATTGAGTCCACAGTAACCAAGTGTAATAGTGGTTCTGTCAATATCCCATAAAGGCTCACCAGTATCCTTATCAGTTTGCAATAAGAAATCACTCATATGTTTGTTATAAATTATGTCAATGATTGTTTCTCTACGATGGATTAATGATTTATAACATATTTCACATACTTCATCAAGTTTTTCATAAAACTTATCCATATCCCCATCCACTTCAAGAGCAATCAAAGGAAGATTTATAGTATTGTACATAAAATTACCAGTATTCACACAATCTTTATGATAATCCTTTGTATAATTCTGAGGTAATGAACTTCTACAACCCATTGTGGATCTTTCCATATCTACACAATTATTATAGTAAATTGTAGGATTATTAGCACCAGTTTCGTGTAATAATTTACAATTTCCCTCATACTCATCTAAATCCCCTTTACGAATATTGAACAGAATATTAGGGAAACGATGATAAGCATTATCCCCATCTTTCTCGTTAGAAATTTCACAGACTGCCCTAAACACAAGATCTGCTTCTTCTTGATAATCCTTGTATGTTCCTATTGCTACTCCTCCGAAACTTATCGCAGGTTCATTAGCCAATACAGGTGGACAAGACAAGTCTAATGCGATACTACTAAACAATACTTGTCCTCCTCTGCAAATAAGTGACATATTGCAAGAGAAAATAAACATTTGGATTGCCTGTTTAATTTCCTCATAACTTCTACCTTTACAAAAAGGACTGATTAATGTATTGAAATTCACATAACCTTGTCCTCCTGAAAATACTGTTGCTCCTGCCATCCACCCTTGCAACATATGATTTAACAATACTTCGAGTGATTTACTTGGTTTTGCCACACTTCCCATTAATCCTTTTCCATCGATTTTAAGACCATTCTTTGCGAAGAACCTCAGATCATAATTCATACAGTTAGGTCTTGTAGCGTAATACTCCAAATCATGAATATGTATTAATCCTTGTCGATGTGCTTCTGCACATTCTTTTGGCATTGTTTCAAGTGCATATTCTTTTGCGATAGAATCATAAGCATATTTACTGATCATTTCAGGTGAGTATCCAATATTTGCATTGTCTTTACACCCATTATTAATCAACTCTTCAAATTCACTAACACTCATACCTAATTTTCTACTTTTAACTTCTTCATCATGCAAACCTCTTTTTATAAGTTGTGAATTTATTAAACTACGAATAGTGGAAGTAGATATTTCCTCTTCAAAATTCTTTTTAATAATATTAAGAACTGAAATTGTAATCTTATCAACTTCCTCCTTGTTTAATCCAGTTTCTCTTTGAATCTTGTTTCTTATTCTTTTTGAATCAAATTGTTCTAATTCACCATCTTTTGTTAATACTTTTATATCCATCTCTATTTAATCCTCATAAAATTTATCATTTTGATATGAACCATCATATGATTCATCACTACCATCAGTTTTCCAAGTTAATGCTTGGATTATTCTTTCATTTTTACCAATCTGAATTGGTTGTGAACTAGCATTATATAATCCACACCTTAAAACTCCTTTGAAATCAGAATCACCTACCGAACTTAACAGTATTAATCCACACCTTGCGAATGTGGATCTTATAAAATAAGTTTGACAGTACCCTTTTGGGATATGGATTTGTCTATCTATTGTTGCGAAATAGAAATTATTTGGCAACAGTTCATAATAAGACTCATTCTTTAATTGTATTTCATAATATTGGGGAGCATATTTTTCATCATCAACACATCCCATTATTTTACCATCTTTCACTATTCTTTCTAATTTTCCTAATCGGAGATCTATCCCATTACCACCAATATCTTCTGTGAAATTAGGGAATAATTTTAGAAGTTTCCCTTTTCCGATTAAACTACCATTCAACCTAACACTTCCTTTTTAATATTCTCTAATTGATTAATATCCCAATCACATTTGATTAATTCATCACGAATTTTACAAGCATCTTTTTTAGTATATGTGCCGAAGTATTTTGTTTTATTACCCATTCTTTTATATATTGCTCTTCGATTACGCTTCTTCTTGTACAAATATCTTTCTTCTGATGGTCTTTTTCGCATATTTCTTTTTGCTAATTCTTTCCCACCATCTCTCCTTGCTTGTTTAAGTAATGAACCCATTTCTATTTGCAAGGTAACAACATCTTTATTATCAAGTACGCTACTTTTAGTATTATCTACTAAAAAAACATCATTACACTCTAAACATTTGTATTTAACCTTATTTGTTTGATTATTAGTGCATCTCCATTGTACATCATTGCTTCCACAATGTTCACAAACCACCATAGTATCACCTATTCATCTGATTCAATTCTTGGGGCTAATAAAAATTCGGCTTTTAAACCAAGATTATCCTCAAATTCTAAGAATAAAGGCAAAGTATTACCCATATTGATCTTTACAGTATTTCCAATATCTAATTTAAAAATCTTATTTAACCATCCTAAACTGAACACACTCTCAAAATCACCTACATTTTCAGATAATTCTACCTCACTATTATAATCTCCGAATTCACCCTCTGCGATAACAGAAAAAGTATCATTATTGGTTTTAAATTTCACTTTATCAGTATACAATTCTGCATCTTTGATACCATCTACTAATTGTTTACTATTAACTTCAAAAACGCAAGGAAAATCAATCTGTGGCTTATCAGGTGAATCATATTCCATATCTATTTGCCTAATTTTAAAACTTCTTTTAACATTCCCATTGATAAATTCTAATTTTAAATCAGAATCATCAAATGAAAAAATCAATTTATCAGTATTTTTTGCTCTTTTAAATACTTTCATTAACTCAGTAGTGTCGCAAATACAATAACAAGGCATATATAGATCAAATTCGGTGAAATAGTCAGATGGGATTATCATACTAATAAAAGCAACATGAGATTTGTCTAATCCACGAAACCTTATACCATCACTATCTACTTCAAATTTGATCTCATCAAGAAATTGTTCAGTATTCATAAGAACATTCTTAAAATTTTGTATATTATCTAATCTTATTCTCATATAATCATCTTCTCTTCTAATTTTTTAGCATCATCTGTTACTGGATACCAATCATATCCTTTCATTATAACTCTTTTACGAAGTTTCTCTAATGTTGTTGCTTTTAAGTATGCGTGTTTTCCTTTTTTTGTGTATTCATAAACATACATATATCCTAATTTATATCGAGCATTTTTTTGTTTACTGACTTTATAAAAACCAGTATTAGTTACTTTGTTTCCTCTCATACATCTTTCAACACCAGTTTCTGTTAATGCTTTTTCAAGATTGTCTTTACAGAAACCAATCCTTTTCAAGTAAAAAGTTAATTTTCTCGCATCACTTTCAGTTTTAACTCTGCAATAATACTCATTATCTTTTTCAATAACATATGTATTGCCTGATTTGTGATAATATGAATACTTTGCAAGATTAAAAGCATCTTTCAAACAGATAGTGTTCATATTACACACTCCTTAAATGATTTAGGACATAATTTATTCCTTATTATTCCATTGAAACTACTATCTAATACATAATTAGTACAATGATCATCTTCTGCCCTCATTCCTCTTCCTTGTGTTTGTACAAGTTTTCTAATAGTTTCTGTCATATACCATTCACTATCTGCATCTTTTCTTGCTTTTATCTGTGCATCACCTAAAAAAGGATAAGGTATTTTAAAAATGATTTGAAAAGTTACATTTTCATAAGGTAAATCAACACCCTCCTCCAAAGAGTATGCAACTATAACATTATCATATTCAGACTCTTTAAAGTATTCGAGGAGTTCCTCTTTTTCCAATGAGGAATCATAAGTTAAAAAACGATTAGTGTGGACATTCTCAATGATCTTATCCCTAAATTCCTTACTATTGCAATGTATGATACCTTTTTCTCCATTATGTTTTGAAAGTATTTCTTCAATAACTGGATAAGTTTTTGGTAATGTTTTTTCTTTTTGATTGTAGGTTAAACTCCCACAAAATTTTTTAATAATTGGATTATTTTTTTTCATATCAAAAGTTGATTCTGCTTGTGAATAATAAACTTCATCATCATTTAATCCTAAATATTTCACAAAATTGGATTTATTGATTATTGAACCAGACATAAACAAATGTTTTTCTGCATTATCTAATAGCAATGGTTTAACATAACCTCTAACATCACGAGGTTTAATAATTACTTTATCTTCAAAGAACATTGGATTTACAAACCAAAAACTAGGTTCAAATTTAATTTCACTTATTCTCTTTGTGATAGTGTCCTTTAATCTTCTGATTTGATCCATCTCTCTCTTAGTATGTTCATACCTATACTCATTAATAATGTGTTCAGTTAAATCTTGTTCTAATGCTTCAAGCATATGTAACCAATAATCAATGCTTTTTTCATCAAAATCAGAAGCATCAATCTCAAAACCAACCAATTTTTTGAGCCTTTGTTTATTCAATGTTAAACCTACTCTTTGCATTACTTTATTATCTATATTATGTGCTTCATCTAACACCATAATATCTCTGTATTTGTAATGATTTGGATAATCACTTAATAACAGATCATAATTCATGATAGCAACATCTGATTTTATTGCATCTCCTTTCTGTTTCCAATAATAACACCCACCATTATTTCGAGGATCTTTACCCATCATACCATATTTACAATGATAATTATCAGTAGTGTCCTCTTGACAAGCACCTTGATTGCAGTTAAATAAGGAATTATATTCCCTACAAAGAAAGTTTGCTCTACCTTTTGCTATCTTATAATCAACAT
>OCVV011292271.1_pt1 | contig 12792 bp, 16 predicted proteins | sample 1539721 | NCBI WGS metagenome assembly OCVV01 (sample SAMN02144230, study PRJEB22623) | gut metagenome | biome: sheep rumen | host: Ovis aries | place: New Zealand
ATTAATAATCATAACGTATAATGAAATAGCCTCGAGCATATACCCGGGGCTAGTTGACTATTAAGTATTATCGTTTAGTTATTAGATATGAAATCAGTTAATACTTTATCGGTCTTATCTATATTAATACTTGAAAGCCTTAAAATAGGCGTATTAGCTTGAGGTGTCTGACCTCTCGTTAATGATGAAAGATTAACAGTATAATAACCAGGTGGTAAATAGTCAGTATTAATATTATGTATCTGTGCCTGGTATGTAGTAGCGGACTCGGTATTTTGATAATAGTCGAACGTGTAATTATGAGAAGTTTCGCCAATTACGGCCCAAGTAATTAAAGGACCCTGAACGTTATCGTGTGATAATGTCTGTATTTTAAAAGGTCTGTTAGAATAAAAACCGAACCTATAAGCGGACGAACTTGTAAGTGTTAAAACTCTACCGTTTTCGCTATAATCAACTGTTGGCAAGCTCGCACTGTTATAAGTAATGCCCGGAGCTCTCCAAGCAGGGAACATATCATTTTCAGTATTTGCTATATACATAGTAAATACGTGTCCCATAATTACGGATGCTATTATATAATAGCTTTCCCAATGAACGCCGTCCGGTAATAGCGGGTCATTGATACCACTTATTGAATACATACCGCAGTTTAATATCTTGCTCGTTTCCTCAAACATAGGAACATATATAGCTCCGAACTGATCGCATAACGTTTTTAAAGCATCCGCAAGTAATTTTCCGCCGTCTATACGTGTTTGAGTTGTACCGTAATATATCGGAACACTACAGACGACCGGTACGATATTACGTGATTTGCAATTATCAATAAAACCTTTTGCGGAGCCGATTATCTGATCTATACCACTTCCAAGCCTTAAGTCGTTATGACCGAACATAAAGATTATTACGTCGCACTGATCATTTACGGCCTGATTAAACTGTGAAAGATAATCTGTAGACGGAGCACCACTTACACCGTAATTATTAACTACGGTTCCGGCCTTGTAATTTGTCAGCCAAGTTCCGAGTATTTCAGGGTATGGGTCATCTACTTGCTCGACCGTACTTGAATGACCATATGTTATGGAGTCTCCTATACAACCGATAGTTTGAGCCGTTGTGATCTGGTCAAATAACTTGTCATATTCAGTAATTGATACAAGTTCAGAAACTATACTTTCTATGTATCCGTCAGTTATGAGATCCGTAACAATATTTTCGAGTTCGGTCGTAAGATCTAAATTTGCAAAATAGTTTTTAACATATGTTTTCAAACCTGCAAAACTCCCCTCGAGCTCTACGTAATCTGCTGCAAGTTCTTTGATTTTAGATATTATCCAATCCGCGTTTAGTTCGTGGAAATTGGTATAAGGATAATTGTTTAAACCCATTGTATTTACTTCCTTTCTATTAATATACTAATATGCAAAATCTTTCTTTGAAAGACTCTGTTATATAGTCATAGATGTTAAATATTGCTGCGTCTGTAGCTTCTTTGATAAGCTCTGCAGCGGATCTTTTATGACCCTTTTCGGTTATGGTCTCGGAACCGGTCTCGCTATTTACAGTATTAAATTCTTTTTCATTTTCATACTGATTAAAAGAACGGGTATTTCCGGAGGTCCCGTTATTAGTTACCTGATCCCTATTCTCGAAAGTACTTGCATTATATGCACTTACTGCGGTCGTAGCCGTGTTATTATTTGTTGCAGTATCGATTATCTGCCCGCTTGGAGTCTCGGTCTCGGTTCCGGTCTTTGTATGAGATATGTTTGGAGTACGTTTTCTTTCATAGTCATATTCATTATTTACGTCTATGTCTGTATTCCATATGGTATTTAACTTATCCCATACCGGATATTCCTTTTTGGACCAAGCCTCTACGGCAAATTTAAAGAACGGAGCATCCGGATATAATACCTCAAGTTCGGAGCACTCCATTAATATATTATTAATGAGTGTTTCACGGTCTACGCTTTCAGGGATCTCCATATTATTGAATATGGTTTCATCATAATTATAAAGCCCTAATACGGATAATGTTATTTTAGAACTCATTATTAATACCTCCGTATCTTTTTGTTACGTTTAATGATAAACCGGTGAGTTCATTAACTCTGTTTATGGAGTCTGTTAATGTCTCAAGCCAGATGTCAGATAAACTTTCAGTTTCAACGTTATTAGCGTTGACCTCGTCTACAATCATACGTTCTTTTTTCTCATAGTTTACGCTTGGTATTCCGATCTCGGTATCGAACATATTAAGTATTTTACGAAAATCTGCGAGTCTATCGCCCATATTATATACATCAGTTTGTTCAAAGAGTTGTATATTTAAATGGCCGTCCTCGTCAAATAATTTCTTATCAACAAATACTGCAGGATTACCCGCTTGTACCTGATCATACATTTTTTTGATACCTTCGGCGGCTGCTTTTGTTTTTGCTCCGAAAATATAAGCAAACTTCGAGTTGATAAGGTTTGAACTTATTCCGGAAAGACTTTCTGCCAGCATATCGGAGTATAAGGAAACGATATCCATAACCGAATGAAAGTTCGGCTGCACTTTGATAACTTCGCAGTTGTCCCCTATGCGGTATTTTTCGAGATCTCCGCCATTATTGAGCGACGGGGCATACGGATTTGTGACTATAAAGTTTGTTGGTCTGAAATAAAGATCGTGTCCGTATAAGTCGCATAGCTGCGGGATCCAGTCGCCATACACTCCGCCGGGTATTACTCCAATATACCCCATTGAGAAAAGTACATATAGGAAATAATCTTTGCTCCAATACTCCGGGATATCAAAGTCAAAAACTGCAAGTATCCTCTGAAACAAGTAGTTATTGAAATAACGACTTGTTATATTGTCGGATGTATGTATTACAGACGGAGTAAAAGAGGACGCCCTTGTATTAATGTAATCGTATAAAAAAGGTATATCACTCATAATAGAAACCCCTTTCCAAAAATTGTTTTATCTGTGTCTGTTCGTTTGCGGTTCCTGAAATAGTAATGTCACCCTCGGAGCATAGTATAAAGCCCGGTATAGTCGAAAGCTGCGTTACCTGACATAATGGACGGCCTCGGTTAGCGTTGTCCTCGTCTGCAAAGTCAAAATACTCATAATATAGATATATGGTATCTTCGAGAGCAAGGAGTCCGGTCGTTGAGCCTCCGGATTTCATGGGAGCCTCGCCCATTGTACCTATAGTTCCGGTTATGTCGTTTGCAAGTCCTGCATAGTTGCCGGTCATAGCATCGACCGCACTTGAGGCAATACCTAATATATTATCGAATGACTCCCGGAGTTCTGTTTTAGCTTTGTCTACGGGGATCTCGATACCTACGCGGGACGTTCCGGAGTATATGCGGTCTTTTACTGATCCGTAATCTCCTACAGTATAAATAGTAACTTTCAGGTCTCCGGTAGTAAGGTCGAGCGTAGGAACTACGTCAATACTGTTAGCTCCGATAAGCATATTACTATTCAATGGTATGATACCGAACGGAGCCCAATATAGATAATATTTACCGAACGGTTCAGTATTTGCCCACGCTCCGCGGACCGTATCCGGTCTTTTAGGAACTGCTATATTGACTGGTCCTATAGTTCTGCGGAAACCTTGTAGCGTGTTATGTCTGACGTTTTGCGTTCCGTCGTCAGGATCCTCATATGCTGCGTAATAGTTACCGAACTTTGTCGGCAAGTCTCCCGCGGTCAAGGCGACCGGTATCCATACGACTTTCGTAATAAAGTCAATCGGATTAAGAAGAGCCCCGGCAACGACGTTATAAGCCTGCGTGAAAAATGTTCCGCTCCAGGAGTTATTCGCATCAGGATATAATGCAGCTAATAACTGTGAGAATTGAGTCGGAGTAAATGTCATATAACCGAGGGACCCGAAACCGTCTCCGTCAGGATCTCCATTATTTATATAACATACGTAAGTACCTCCGGCAAAGTTAACAGCCCATTGAGGGACGCTCCCCGAGTTTACAAGTTTATGACTTGTGGATTTCAAGGGATACAAAGTATCTTTTATTTCTTTGTCATAAGTATATGAAGATCTTAAAACATATTGAGACGCATTACCTATAGCAGTCTTAAACGACGCAAGAACGTCAACATTTAACGTAGCGGTCCAAACTCCCCGGAAATACTCCCAATTCGTTACATGATAATATCTATCAAAGTCCGAAATGTAAGCGTAGTTATACCAATCGGCGGGTTTTACGTTTAATTCTATCTCGGGGCTTTCTATGCTGCAGTTATCTTTCAGGACGCAATTATAAGAAGTCCCACCGCTTGACGAGGGTCTCGCGGTGGAATTTTCCTTTTTATTAAATTGGTAAAATCTTATTGCTATTGACATAATTTTACCTCTTTATAGTTGTTAGTCCAAAACGAAAAGTACGAAGTTTTCCGTTAAGTCATTCCAATATTTCTTGGTATCTGTGTAATACTGGTTCCAGTATTTACCCCTTGCGTTGTAAGGTGTTCTTTCTACTGACTCGTCAGTTACAGTATAACCGAGTGCCTCATCGTCAAAGAGAACGCCGAATATAGGAGCGGTCTCTACTGCGTCTGTAGCATTTACTACGGTTCCTGCAGCATTGACGTATGACGGCTTTACTTCTACTATGCTTGGGCTATTGATCGACTGCCAGAAATCTACCGGCTGGTAATCTATCATCTTGAGTTTATCTTCATTGAATACTGATGAAAGTACAGCGGAGTCAATGTAATTACCCTCGAATGATGAGAGATACATTTTCTGCCTATTATATGGAGTATGTCTCGGTATGTTCTGACCGGTAAAGTTCATATGGAACTTATAGGACCTTGCAGTAAAAAGATCAGATATATTATTGATCCTTGCATAGACCCACTTAATAAAAGGTTCCCAATTTGCAGCCTGACGGATAGTCGTTATAGTATATGATCCACCGGTAAAAGCATTATACTCGGTAAGAAGATGTATAACGTTAGAGGTGTCTGCTGCATATTTAGCTCCGATCATATTCGCAAGTGTCATTCTTGCGAGTTCTTCTCTTCTCTGTGTCATTCTATCGGTCATATTCTGAACTATCATAGTAATGAAAGAAGCGAACTCATCAGGACCCTGCATAGCGTTATCGATCTGTACTGTATAGATAGTTACAAAGTCCTGATAGGTAGCCTGACCGTAGAAGTTTGTCTGTAATACCTTAGGTTTACGAACTTCATACTGATCTACTGCAACGCCGTCAGTAAGTGAATATACCTCGGAGTCGACCGGATCGTCGTCGAGTGCGGTCAATTTCCTGACGTGATTGCCGTACTTCTGATTTGAGACTCTCAGACCTACGAACCTTTCTGTATAAGGACGTATTGAAAAGATCGTTCTTGCGAGGACCTGACTTATAGCGGTAGCAAGAGGATCGTATCCTATTAAAAGTGCTTTCTGTGCCATAGATACGAATGAACTTGTGTCTACTGGTGCTATCTGTGTTTCGCCCGTCGCATTACTTACGATATCGGCAAGTATAGACGATATCTGTGTAAAAGTTAAATCATTAGCCATTTTTAAATTTCCTTTCCATTAATGATTGTATTAAAAGCGGATAGAATAGGATCCGTTTTTTTATTGTTAGGGTCCTCTTTGTTCTCTCTTGAGGACTGTTTGAACAAGTTATTTTTTAACTGTTTTATCTCTTCTTTTAAAGAAGAAAAATCGTCTTTTTTTTTACTTTCCTCCGGAGTTACGGGATCTGTTTTATTTTCGTCTCCGTCTTTTCCGGAGTCTGCTCCTGCAGCTGCTCCCTGATCGTCTTTATTTTTTTCAGGTTCCGGAACATTACCTCCGCCTGCTTCTGTGAAATATTCCTTTTTAATTTCTTCAAGTGAAAACCCCATTTCCTGCAGTTCTTTAATTTCTTTAAGTGATATCTTATTCAATTTTCAATAACTCCTTCATAGTTTTCTCACCGACTATGCCGTCGGCTTTAAGTCCATTTTCCTTTTGAAACTGTTTAACGGCTTTCTCCGTATCTGCTCCGAATATCCCGTCTGCTCCGCTGGGACCGACCGAGATATTATAATAGTTAGCTAACACGGACTGAACCGGTCCTATTACTGCGAACCGTTTTCCCCTGCGGAGCTCCGGTATCCTTACGATAAATGATCCTCCTATAGGATACGGGTCGGAACCGCCTCCGCCGTCCGTCCACCGGAAAACATACTGCAGCGTTGAAAAGCTCCTATAAAATATTGATGAGCTAAACCGACGTACCATTATTTCCCTACCGGTCTGATCTCCGGTCTGCGTATTGTCTCCGCCTTTTCCGCCGTGTTCATCGGATAAAGCATCGCATATCATCTGAACACCGTTCTGTTCTCCCAAACTGAACCCGGTATGATGATTTGTTACGGTCAATAAGATATCTCCGTACTGTAATCCGGTACCGTATGCCTGAATGTCAGATCTTACATTAGTAAAGCCGAGATCCGTTAATTTTTTAGCAAGATTTCCGGTATAGGTCCCGTGAGGATCTATGTTAAAACCGGCCTGCTGCAAACAATAACTTACAAGTGAACTACAGTCAAAGTCCGGACCGTATCTTTTTGACTGCCTTTGGTCATAACCGTGAGTGTCGTCATTAGCTATCTGAACTGCTAATTGAGTCGCCCTGATGACCTTTGCATATCCTGCGGAGATATATGTTATGTCTACGTCCGCACCGAAAAAGTCTATACGTCTTACAGATCCGTCTGTGGACGCGGTACCTGAAACCTTTATACGTAACCCGTTGAGCTCGTCTCTTGTCCACGTTCCCGGAGACATATTGAAAACAGTTGCGGTAGTCGTTGAAAATGTAGTACCGGTTCCCTTGGCTGTAGTTCCTGAATAAAGTTGAGCTATAGGGTTTAATACTCTGTTAGTGCCGTTTATACGAGCTTTAAATCTCGCAGTTACGTTCTGTATCTCGATGTCCTGCGGTAACTGTGAAACGTCAAAAATGAAAAAAACGGAACCCGTCAAAGACGGAGTTATATTCAGTCTTGTGAAAGTTCCGGAGTCTGCGTTCGTATATGCCCGGTTTATCGTATATGTGGAGTCTACCGTAATATTAGTAAGATCCGCATAATTAAAAGGTATTACCCTGGTGTCAGCCATTTATAACACTCCCGTCGATCTTGTCGATCAATGTTTGAATAGCTAAAGTATTAGCCTCGATAGTTTTTCGTAGTTCAATACTTTCTTCTCTATGCTGCTTGTTTAATTCGTTATTCTGCCAAAACATAAGTAAAGCACAAACTATAGGAAAGCCTATTCCAGAGATCAAAGTCGTTATATCCTGCATACTCATAATTCACTCCTTTAAAAGAGCGGTCCTCTTGTAGTCTCCTACGTGGCGAACTTCCGGTTCTTCGATATGCCGGACCGCTCACTATTAAGGTACCATAATAAACTAAATAAGTCAATAAAAGAAGAGGCCCCGGATCAGATCCGGAGCCTCCCTTTGCATTTGTTAATCAAGAAGGTCTTTAGTTGCTATTCCTAATCTAACAATAAAAGGATACCAAACAAATGAAAAATATAAAGTACATTATAGATGCTCTGCTCATATTTAGTATATCACTCGGAAGAACTCGAGGCAATATATATTTTCAAAAAATAATTTTTCATTAAGAAAAGCCGACCATATCATATAATTATTATGTTTGAAATTAAGTAAAGCGTTTTCTTCCGTGTTATAGATCTTCCGGAAAACTCCTTTTTTAAAGGTAGTCATATAATAGACATTATCCGAATTGACATAGAAATAACACTCTCCGACACCGCAGACGGGCTTAAAACCGGACATATTGAGAGAACGTATCAAAGTTTCATTTTCAATGGTATATGTGTTATCTATGGCCATATCCTGAAACTCGGATCCGGCCGTCAGTTTATAAAGGGCAGTTTGTTTTTTCTTTTGTGATATAGGACTATCAAATAAGCAATATACGGATAGATCCCTGCTATCATCTGTATAATATGTTCTTTTCTTACGCTGCATATCGTAAACCGTTTTCGTTAATTTGAGATCCAGAAAGATATCATTGAATATGGTATTTGCGTTCGACATACATATTAATTTAATAGGCTTTTTTCCTTTTAATTCCCGGTTACGGTTCGATGTCTCGTAAGCGTTCCATAGGATCGCAGCCTGATTTTTTAAAGGCTGCTCGTCTTTTTCCGGGATAAACTCATCATATAAAATTATCTCGATGTCGGATAAGTCGAAACCCCTGAAATTCGAGAAAATGCTTAAAGGCAGCATATACCCTATTACCTCATTAGTATTATTATCAATGAACTGCGATATTCCACCAGTCTTTTTATTATTTACTCCGATATCGTAGCCGAACTCGTCATTAATTGCCTTAAAAGGATTAAATGCCGGATTTGATAACTTTTTTATCTGCGTATCCCTGGTACGCAGGTATATAAATTTTATCTTGTTTTGATAACAATAGGAAAGAGCCCCGAACGTCTTTCCGACGCCCCGAGCTCCGATTATGAAGTTAAAAGTATGCTTGTCGTTTATTATGTGTTCAATGTTTAAATAACCGTTTTCGAGATATAACATTATGTTTTCAATAGGTTACATACGTCATACGGTAACTCTATCCTCACATTAAGTCCGCTCTCCGCCTTGCAGTTTATGCAGTTATAGCCCTCCGCGTATTCAACGTTAACTATCTTTAACTTGCTTATATAAGGCGGGACCTCTTCGAGATCCGGCTTAAATATTACATAGGCTTTCTTTTTAGAAATGCTCATTTCTTCGAACCTTTCTTTTCAAGTTTCTTTGCTCCAAATTCCACGCGATTAGCGACGATATCAACTGTATAATGTGTCTCGCCGTCCTCGTCATCATAAGAGCCGGTACGAATTGAGCCGTCTATGATTATCTGATCTCCGACGTTGAAATGTTCTTCAATAACGTTTGCCACATTATTAAAAGCCTTTACGGGTATAAAATCCGCTGCGTCTGCACTCCTTGAAACTGCGACTTTAAAACCGAGAACTTTCGTTTTGTCCTTACCTTTTCCGTATTCCTGACTATCAAATATATTTGATAATCTGCCTGCGATCTGTACGTTATTCATATATTGTTTTCCTTTCTGCGTTACGTATAAACGTTTCCTCCGACATAGTGTATATGGTCCTGCGGATCCGGATATCCGTAACTTTTAAAATTATTTTATCTTTTTGCGTATGCGTGAAAGCCTTTATAATATTATCTCGGTTTATGGTCCTTACTGGGAGCTCATACGTTCCAGTACCGACCTCCGATAAGTCATAGTTAACGTACTTATATGTAATGATAGCCGTTTTAAATGACCTATTGATAAACCCCCTTTCATATTGATTTGAACCGGACATAATTTTTCGCCTTTCGTTTTAACGCTGACCGGCTTTTGCCGGTTTCGTCTTAATTTTCAAAGACTCTTCAGAGCGTTTTCTGCTTCTTTTACTTGTTCCTCGTATAATTCATTCCATAATGCATCATAATGTTTGGTTAACTGAAGTTCCTTTTCATCTGTGAAATTACTTTCTTTATACCTTTTAAAACTTTTGTTAAATAATTCAGACAAACCATACATCGCATAACATCTTAAATCTTCCCTTGTCATAATATTATTACCTCCTTGAATTGTCTATATTATAGCAGTTAATAATAATTATTAAAATAGCAAACAACGAAAATAATGAATGTTATATAAATCATATTTCGTTTAATTCCTGACATTCATATAATAATTTTGAATATTCGTTCGTAATTCCAAGAGTATACATAGACGGCTTTATTACAATGTTCTTTATTATATTTACCTTATGCCCGTCTATCTCATATTCTCCGTAATCCTTATCATTATATATGACCTCATTACCTCCGGCCTTGCGGAACACAAAGCCCCGTTTGAACTTTTCAAGTCCTCCAGCTTTCTCGAGCTCCTCCGCTCCTTTTTTCTTTCCGACTCCTGCTATAGTTATATGCAGCTTTCCGTCCTGATCACGGTATCCGTACTTCTTTGCTCCGAGATGTATGAACTCGGGGACCGCTCCGTTATACTCATCCTCCCATACTCCCATATAATGACGGACTCCGTGAGGATCCACGGCACTCGCATTATTATTTATTGCCTTTTCAAGTATCGGTTTATTAAGCTCCGTTATGTCTATATCTCCTATATATTTAATAGAATCCGTATCGCAATATATGACCTCTCCGCCATGATCTCGTATGTAATTAAAGCCGACCTCGAGAGCCTGCCTTGCATAGCTTGTACACCAAACGCCCCATTGATACGGCAGGAAAGCGGTCATATTATATTGATTGAGTATTTTTTCCTGATCCTGGTCCTTAATATGAAAATCGTCATCATAATACTCGATAGTTTCTTTTAATCCGTTCTGCACCGAGAGCCCGTACAAAGCGTTTAATAGGGCTTTCGCTTTATTGTAATATACTTCCTGCCCCTCGACATTTTTAAGACGTGTCTTTTCTTCATAGTACCCTATTACAAGATTTCTATACTCCTGCGGTAAATAACCGTATTCAGATCTCCAAGCCTCCATTATCTCGATATCAAACATATACTCCGATGCGTATACCCGGAGGTCAATATCGGTTATCGCTATAATTAACATATCTGCAGATAATACACGGCCGTTATCATATACACCGTTCTCGATGTATAGGCATTTCGCCTTTGGTATATTAGGGATTCCGAAATATTTATCCTTTAATTCAACGTTATATAAAACAACTTTCATAACATAAGCATACCGACCGGTCTTTATAAATGATAATATCCTATCGAAATCGAGATTGCTTACTTTTACAAAGCGTTTCATAGGGTATTTACGTGTTACAAGCATAGTCGGATAGCAGGAGCTTTCATCTATACCATGAACGTTATTAATTATATAACCGCTATAATACCGGTTCCCGTGAGTATTTCCACCACGGAAAGCATCCCGCAGCAGTAAATATAGCTCAAGTCCCGGTAATAACCTCCTTACGAGCTTTTTATATTTTCCAAGTACTAATTTAACATCTCTCCTGCAAAGTCCCGTAGAAGTCAAAACAAAGCTATATAAATTATCATTATTAGTTTGCATATCGATACGTATAGACTGAACGAGGCCTTTTACATCGTTTAAGATATACCTCTTCTCATAATCCCGGAACTTCTCAAAGTCGTCCCACGGATACCGCTTTATCGAATAATCAAACTTATCTCCGGAGAGCTTAAAGTCTTTTACTTTCATTTTCTTCGTATACTCTCCAAGTCCCATATTGCTATGAAGATATGAACATCTGAACTCGATATGATCCAGTACGTCAAATTTAAGTACTTTCCGGGGATCCATACAGAAAACATTCTTAATTGTATCCCTGAATACTGATGATAAATATTGAAACTCAAAGCTCAAGTTATGAACGAAGATAACTATATATTCGCCGCGGTTCAGATCTTTGACCATATCGCAGCAGGCATTATCGAACTCGTCCCAAGACCGGCCGATAATTGTCAAGTCGTTTATCTGCAACTGCCAAATATACATAATTGACTGTTCTATCTCGTCGAGGGTCGTAGTCTCGATATCAAAAGCACATATACAATCTTTATATTTACGTTGGCGGGCTTTCTTATTCATGGAATAGCCTTTATTCCTGACTTGTAAATCAAATCCGGACATTACGGTCCGGATATCGATATCATTTACATAAACATAATCTATCATTTTTTCAAATTTTCCTCTAACTCTGAATAACTTATCCTTTTACGGTTCGGTAACTTGTCAAGAGCTTGTAAAACATTTTCCCGGTTTTTCATCAGATCGGCAAAGTTGTCTCGAATAGCCTTATTAGTAAGTCCTTTTGTCCTCATCTCCCATAATTGGAGCTCCTGCCCCGAGTCGAGCCCCTCAAATGTAGGCTGCATAGACTTATCATTTAAGAAGTCGAGAAACTCAAAATAATTATCTTTCGTTACGATCTCGGCACCGTATTTCCCGTTTATCTTTGCTATGGTAAGATCTCGCCTCTCACGTAGTCCGGTCAAAGTCTTACTCGGGTCCGTGACGAAAGAAGATAGATCATAAAGCATTTTACGTAGTTCCGCCTCCGACTTTCCACGCACTGACCCCTGACCTTTTCCAAACATAGCCTCATTATATCCGTATGTCTTTGTCTGCCTGAACTCCGTTCGACCGATACGCTCAAGTCTACGCTGTGCTATGACTTTTAACCGTCTGTATTCGGCTTTTACCTGGGACACCGATAAATTAGTTCGTGTAGGTAAATAGTCGTTTCTGTTGTATTTTAACGTTGCCATTTATTGAACCCCCATACCTAAAAGCATAAAGCAGGACATAAATAAAAATAAAGCTATTATTAAGCCCCATACAATATCTGAACATTTCATAATATTAACCCTCCGCATTTTCTTTCAGGATATCCGCTATCACATTATCATTTATGCTCATATACCCGATACGTACTAATATCTCAAGTACTGACGAGTCGGAAATACCGAGGGCCTCCGACAATGATGAGATCCTTTTAATAGTTTCTTCATTTAAAGAATATGATTTAATTGTTTTCATTATATCACCTCCGTAATGATATTATATACTATTAATACTTAATAGTCAACTAGCCCCGGGTATATGCTCGAGGCTATTTCATTATACGTTATGATTATTAATAGTTATTAAAAACGATTGCAAATTTTAGTATGGG
>OCVV011299217.1_pt1 | contig 12792 bp, 17 predicted proteins | sample 1539721 | NCBI WGS metagenome assembly OCVV01 (sample SAMN02144230, study PRJEB22623) | gut metagenome | biome: sheep rumen | host: Ovis aries | place: New Zealand
GCCGGAGATAACTTCCAATTACCACTTCTATCCATTAGAAATGATATATTTTTCACATGGTCATCTTGATTTACAAGTAAAACATTAAATACCATCCTTCTATACGACTGCTCAATATCCCTCATTGACGAATTAAGTAATCGTACTATCTCTGCCGCCTGTTCATAGCTACATAATCCAGGGAAATTGTAGTCTATATGTGTAAGTGCCCCCAAAGTCTGCATATGAATCTTTTGATTTCCAAGTCTATCGAATCTTTTGGTCATAAAATGATGTCTACCATTTTCCTCTAGAATTCTACATTCCTCCATTTCTATCCCCGCATCTTTAGCCATAAGATAATAAGCATATTCTATAAGAGTATACTGAGTAGAATCTTTAAGGTTATGATCACCATTTTTCTTGACCCCATCGAATTTTATTAACCAGTAATCAAATCCATTTCCTGCATCAATCTGGCCACTTTTTACTTCATTTGTTTTTTCATTTACAGCTATCAAAGCTTTCGCCCTAGCACCACCCACAGATGTACCAAGTTGAACTAATTGACTATAACCAATTTCTTCATCTGAACTAAGTTTCTTACTTTCTTTATCGGATAGTACTTCAGATGCAAACTCAACCATTTTCTCTATATTTACATCTTCGCCGATTGCATTTTCCGGCCCAGCTGCAGGTCTATATTCTAATGCCCCCATACCGCGAGTACCTGTATAACAAAGTCTGTCAATGGTATTAAAATCCTGAAGTGATTTTCCTTGTTCCATAAGCCATCTCTCAATCACTCTGTTACCAAACTTATCCGGCAAAGAATCCGCAATTAATCCAGGTGCACCATGAAATGAATCTCCCGATAAGTCTGGAAACTCGTAAACTAGCTTACTTAGCTTCATTTTTATAGGAGATAATTCTATTCCACTATCAATAAAGTCCCTATCATATTCAAATGATACATATGGACTTCCTTCGTCTTGATGCACATATCCAATTCGCGTTCCCCAAAGAATTACTTCTGCTGTACTTATCATTTTTCATCCTCCCAAACAAAAATTTTCTTCTCATTCTTTTTACTAGAAGCACGCTTTCTTTTTTTTTCAGACTCCAGATAAGCAGATGGCCTTTTTTTATAATCTGGTACAAGCACATCTATACGATTATCCAATTCTAACGCTCTGAGTATTTTCAAAAATGCAGATAGACTAATATCCTCTCCATTTTCAAATCTCGATATACTCCGAACCGATATACCTGTTTTATCAGCTAGTTCTTTTTGAGTCATAGGATAATTAATTCTATATTGTTTCAAACGATCACTTATTTCTAATATATTATTCATATATAATCACCTGCAAATTAAATAGACATATATTGCATCTTGTTAGTATATTTATACCATAATATGCAATATATGTCTATTTATTCTTTATGTATTATCTATTCTTTTGATACTCTTCCAGATACGCATTCATCTCCTTTGCCTGGGTAAGTTCAAAGATATATTCAACAACCATCGATAATATATAAACAATAAGTATTCCTGCCGCAATGCTTATTACCACCTCTATCCTATCTGACGGAATATTCGGCGCTTTAAAAACTATCAACAGTATTGCCGCTTCAATCATGAGTATTTGAATAATACTTCTTATTATGTGCTGCTTCATACTAAGTTCTTTATCTGATTGAAAAAAGAATACTGGAATCACACCGATAAATGCATAGAAAAGTGGTGAAAAGAAGACCTCATAACCGAAGGTTCTGTCACTATCAAATAGCAAACCCACTATCATCAAAAGTATGGTTATCAGAGTTACAAGAATAAAATAGAGACGAAACGCCTCACCGAGTTTTTGTTTTATTTTTGACTGTATACTCATTTATCACCACCACCCTTCAGCGCATTCTTCAGGTTAGCAACGTACTTTCTGGATATAACTACCTCTTCATCATTTTTCAGGAGTGCTGTGTATCTTCCACTAAGTGCAGGCTTTATAGACTTTACCTTCATCAGATTAAGAAGCATGCCCTTCTGAATCCTGATAAATGTTTTTCCTTGCAGCATATCTTCCAACTCATATAGTTTCAGCTTTATCTCATAGCTTTCCTTCGCAGTATATATAAAGAGTCGATTGTCTACTGATTCTGCATAGAATACATCCACTACCGGAATCTCCACTTTCTGTCCATCATGTTCTGTACTCAGCTGTCCCTGTCTGGACTTCACAAAGGAAATGATTTCCTGAACATCATCCGTTATCTTATGACAGCGAATCTCAAGGACTTCAGATTCATCTATAGGGATTTTTTTAACCCTTAATTCCACTCTCAGCCACGCTCCTGCTATATATTTGAAACAAGAAAATTATAGCAAGCAGACTGCATATTATCAAATATCTATTTCATCACATCGATGGTGCTGGTCTTGAAAGTCTTCCACATTGCTATGCAATATACTATCAGAAGCACTGCTGCAATACTCACTGAAATGTATAATTCCCTTTCCACACTACCGAAAACTTTAAGAGTTGCCTCGTCATTACTGATTGCAGAACACGCATTATTTATTCCGTGGAAGACTATACAAGGTAACAGACTCTTACCTTTATAGAACAATGTAACAAGTGTAAAGCCAACCACTATAGCGAACACTATCTGAAAAATTGTTTCCAGTAGATCCTGACCATTCAGAAGATTTACTATATGGCCTATTCCAAATGTAATCGATGAAACAATTATTGCGTTCTTAATATTCTTCTTTGCCATACCTACGAAGAGAAAACCTCTGAATATAATTTCTTCAAGAAATCCTACACAGAGCATACTCAGTACATAAAATACCGTTTCAGGTATACTGTAATTAAGTTTCACTCCGAAAAACACACTTGATAAACCAACAAGCATAAGTGGTATAAAATACCATGCTTTTGATAACTTATATTCCGGTTTCACAAGGCCATACTTTTCAAACAGGTCATTCTTTCTGAGCCATGCCAATAGTATTACTGTAAAACCTATGTGCAAGATCATTGATGGAAGTTTAACAATTCCCACCGTCTCCGCTATCGACTCAGCTATACTCGTTCCCACCACATAGATAACTATACAAATAATTGCAAAAGTAACTTCATTTTTCTTATAAATCTTATTCATCTTATCATTCCTTTCTTTTATTAAAAAAGCTTGGAAACAGCCGTTTTCTTTTGTTAAAACGACTATAACCAAGCCTTGTAATTAATACAATATTTCGGAATGTAAGATGCATTTTTTCACTGTAAGATGCACAATTTTTTGTTTTATCTGTAATTTCAGCAATCTCTGCAACACTTTTCTTAGTTATACGAAGAGACTTTGTAGCCCAGATCTGTAACTGCTTTCTTTATCTCACTATCATCAATATCCCTTCCCAGCTTTACTACAGCCTCGGCTTTCTCTCCATACACCCTGGCATTCACTCCATCTATGTAATTTAGTGCATTTTGGACTCTGCGATAACAGTTTTCACATCTCATTCCCTCAATCTTCATAATCTTCGTTGCAGTTACATTTTCCAGCTTTTTAGGTTTTATAAGCTTTTCTTTTCCTGAGCCTCCACAGCATCCTCCTTCTCCCCTAAAATGAGGAATGGAATTTTTTACAGCAAAGAAAAGAATTACCACCAGAATTACTACTATAATGATTGTTGATACTGTTCCACTCATTTTATTACCAATCCTTGTAACATTGGTTAGATACATTTAACTCACATCTATAATATATACCACTTAACAACCTTCGTCAAGTGGTATGTATAGATACACACCCAGAACAGCATTAAAACCAACCGCTGAAAATGTACTAAATCTTTCGAAGATGCCAAAGTACTCCTTCGGCACCGCACCACTTCCGATGGCACCGGCAAACATAAGTATAAGAGCAATTATCGCCCATATTCCGATACCTCTCATTTCTTTCCTCTTGCATCCGGCTATTATCAAAAGAACAAGGGACACGATTGAAAGTAGTACTACGGCAGCAGTTATTACCATGTGCATTATCTCCTGGAAGCCTGCTATATTCTTACCCGAATCACTGAGAGGAAACATCTTGTACCCAACATTGGATATCCAGTTCATGATAGTGAATAGATAAATTCCAAGTCTAAACAGCTTCGTCGATACCTTCTTATCGGAAACATATATCGACACGCATGTGGCACACACAACACTTCCAACATTGTAAAAAGCAGACAACTGATCCCATAGCATTCTTGAAGGAGCATCCATTGCAGATAGGTCGCTGGCAGCCATAGATTTCCAGTCATACCCGGGAAATGCACTTGGAGAAAATACAATTGCCGCCGTATATGAAAGCAGTTGAATTATTCCTATAAGTCCCAGCCAGTTGATCAGTTTCTTTTTACCAGTCTCTTTGCTCATTTTGTTTTCTCCTTTTCCTCTCTCCCATATATCCTGCAGAACTCTTCAATATAACCACTCATCATTTCCAGCTTTTCATCTAAACCTGCGAACTTAAGGTCAGACTCATAATCAAGTATTGCGTGTACAGCCATGGCAAATGAAAATGCTGCTGCATCCGGATCATCAAAATGTGCTATCTTCTTTACTTCCAGCGCATAGAATAAACTCTTTGTAGCATTTATCATTGTTTCAGTTTCTTTCGCCATTATCTCTGCCGCCACCTTATTGATAGTTCTTTCAGACATAATAACCTTGTAGAAAAGAAACATATCCGGATCATTTACCATACTTCGGTAAGAGCCGACCGTTCCCATGAGAATATCCTTCATGGAAGCTTCCTGTCCCAGCTTGTTATAATCCACACCACCCACGGCAGCCTTCTTTTTTGACATATCCCTGAGGACCGTATACATTTCTTCCACTATTTCATCTCGCGAAGAAAAATGATTATAGAGAGATGCTTTTGTGATACCAACTTTACTTGCTATCTGCTGCATGGAAACAGTACCAAGTCCATTTTCTGCAGCAAGCTCAAGTGTCGCCTTTATTATTTCGTTCTTTCTATCATTCATGATAACTTTCCTTTCCATCATTACTAAACATGTTCTACTTTTTGATATAACAATCCAAAAGTTTGTTACCACTTGTTCGGTATAATACTACCGTTCGGTAGCTTTGTCAATATGAAAATACCAGGGGATATCCCCTGGCATTTTTCATCTAGTCATACAAAAACTCTATCTTACTGTAGATAGTTTTGAAGTCTACTTCACATTTGCCACCCCAGATAGCAACCGGAACCTTATCTTCAAATGTATATTCTACAGGATCAGATGATTCTTCAAAATTATAAACTAGTACTTTCTTATCATCTGGAAGGACTATCCAATATTCCCTAACTCCTGCATTTTGGTATTTGTTCTTCTTTCGTATAACATCCATATACCAATTGCTTGGCGAAAGAACCTCTACTATCAGATCAGGCGCCCCAACTACTCGGGCCTTTATAATCTTGTCTCTGTCACATACCACAAGAACATCCGGCTGAACCATAGTCTTATCATCACAATCTAGCTGCACATCAGTAGGTGCGATGGACGGGATACAAGGTCCACCATTTTCATCTATAAATCTTTCAAATTCAAAAAATATCATCCCGCCTATTCTCTGATGTACAAATGTTGGTGCCGCCATATCATAGAAAACACCATCAATAAGTTCTATCCTGGTTCCCTCTGGTAGAGCAAGATAATCCTCCAATGTCTTATTCTCATATGAGTCGATTTTTATAGCCGATGTACCTGCATTATAATGACTAGTCTCCATCACCATATCCAAGTCTTCAAATACAGAGCTGAGAGCTTTAAGCGTGCTGTATCTTGGACTTTCAGTGAAACCACCAAATATCTTCTGAACAGTACCAAGAGGAACCCCAGATTTTTCAGAGATATATTGATACGAGAAACCAAGTTCTTTCTTAAGTTTAATCATTTCATCAACAGTCATATCGCGCCTCCTCTTTTCCTATTTCTATTATATTTATTTCCATTATATATTATATAATACGATAAGTCAAACACTTTTTTCCATTTTGCTTCCATTATATTTCCTTTATATTTCCATTCCATTCCTTCTTTTATATTTATCGGACACTGTGTTATAATTTAAAAAATAAGCTGATTAAGCCTTTAGGGCTTGATTATAAAAAAATTTTAAGGAGAGTGCTGTTTGAGAAAGTACAACACACGAGAGATTGTGGGCTAACCGGGAGGTTTGCAGACAATCGACAAGCCTCCCGCTGAAAAGCAACTTTTTGTCACAAGTTTTCAGGAGGTAAAAAACATTGAATAAAAATGACTATGTAATTAGATTAGAAGAAAAAAGAGATTTCAGAGCAGTTGAAAACCTTGTCAGGGAGTCATTCTGGAATGTTTATAAGCCAGGATGTGCTGAGCATTATGTGATTCATGTTCTCAGGGATGATCCGGCATTTATACCAGAGCTTGACTTCGTGATGGAGAAGGATGGAGATTTGATTGGACAAAATATGTTCATGAAAACAATCATCGAAGCTGACGACGGAAGTGTAATTAATGTTCTAACAATGGGGCCTATAGGAATAACACCTGAGCTGAAGAGAAAAGGATATGGAAAGGCTTTGCTGGATTATTCTTTGGAAAAGGCTACAGAAATGGGATTCGGTGCAGTTCTGTTTGAAGGAAACATCAACTTCTATGGTAAGAGTGGTTTTGACTTTGCAAGCAGGTTCGGGATACGATATCACGACCTGCCGGAGGATGCTGATTCATCATTCTTTCTATGCAAAGAACTGATTCCAGGATACCTTGATGGTGTCACTGGGGTTTATCAGACTCCGCATGGATACTACGTAAAGGATGAGGATGTAGAAGAATTCGATAAAGACTTTCCACCAAAGAAAAAGCTAAAGCTGCCTGGACAGATCTTCTAAGCAAAAACAGATAAGAGGCCGAGGGAAAAGCTTAACCTTCCTCGGCCTTTTTCTTTTTCAGAACCTTTTTTTCTAATTACCGTATTCACCCTGTCTTCAACGAAACCTACACCAAGTGCCGTATATTTTGAACCATCATTTGATATAGCATGTGCCCATACAGGTCTCCTAGTTTATTTCGTCTTTATACTTCTCAAACAATTCATGGGAATACTCTTTAGGCTTATCAGACTCTCTTACAATTTTCCATAGAGCAGCCGCAGCCTTAAGTCGCTCGTTAAAAACTGAAGTCGCTTCGTCAGCACAGAAATCATGTAAAAATTTGTTCCACTGAAGCATCGACTTATCATACTTTGCATAGGTCTTCTTCCCGTAGTAAATATCCAGCAGATCACCTAGTGTGAATGACTCATCACTCGTTTCTTTAACTGCCTTTGCAGTTGCAACCATATCTACATTGAACTTAAATCTTTCTTCTCCTGTCTGCTTAGAGAAGAAATCCCTGAATCTCGGGCCAAATGTAAAACCACATTCTATAAGTCCGGTATCCAGAGTAAGCTCCGTTACAACCTTCTTTCGACTGGCTCCAGACTTCCTCTTTATCTTACTCTGTGGCAGTATCTTCTCTCCAGCAAAATAAGCTTCTATCACTTTATATAATTCAATCTTACTGCCATCAGCCTTAAGTCCGTGCGCCTTACATATCTTGATTAATTCCTCACGGTACCAGTAATATTTATTAAATTCTTCAAAATCCTTGATGCTATCAAACTCTGGCCTTTCCACTACATACCCCTACTTTATCTTGATTGTTTTAAGATACTCCTTCTGCTCCGGTGTTATCCGATAACTCTCCACAGATTTCTGAATTGCTTTATTATGAGTCCATTTATCAAGTTTCTTTTCTTCAATAAACGGCAAGATAGCATCATACTGTTTAGCAAGAGCTGTGGCAAAGTACCAGGCTATCATCATATTTATGTAGTACTCATCCGAACGGATCTTCGCTACCATTTCCGGATACTGTATATCGAAATCTTCATCAAGGAAATGCTCCATCAGCATTCCGATAGCGAATCGAACTGTATATGTTTCCTTTGATTTAATCCATTTCTTTATCTGCTTTAAAAGCTCAGGGCGATGCTTTTTAAAAACTTTTGGGGAAAGCTGGTCACAGGTCGCCCAGTTATCCACATATGGTAAGAACTTATCAACTTCTTCCATACATTTATCATAGTCTTTAATTCCGGAAATGATAAATGCATGCAGCTGATATTCATCAAAGAATTCATGAGGAAGGATCTCAAGAAACTCTTCGATATCTTCTCTTTTCAGAAGCTCCTTCGCATATTTTCTTAACTCTGGTGTTCTGACTCCGATCATATCATCCGCTGTTTTAGGTGGAATGAGCTTTGCCTGAAAATCTCTATATTGAATATCCTGCTTTTTATATAGTTCATTTAATATTTCATCACGAAGCATTCCTAATACCTCCTAGTCACAAAAACTACGCACCTATCATCAGCTTTATTATGTATGCCACCAGCAGATGCAGTGGGTAGAATACATAGATAATAAGGTATCTGTGTTATCACAGCTATTATAGCAAGCCTGATTGCATATTTTTTCCTATGTATCAGATAGTTTCATCCGGATAATCCCAGAATCCACCCTTGTGGAAGTTCTCATTTCCAAGCGGCTTTGCTGTCAGTCTGAACATCACACAGCCGTCCGGACATACAACTGTTTTTGTATACTTTCCGTCTCCCCCAATGTTTTCCAGATCACCGCCGCTCCTCACAGCTTCCATTATCGGATATAACATCATCATAACCTTCGAACAGATTCCGTATCCATCCTGGTTAACTGGGCATCCATAGGTACAGGTATATGTATCGCCTATCTCTTCTCCATTACGGCAATATCTCTCTGTTTTGTCCCCATGGAGAAAGCCTATTACTTCTACAGTAAATTCATATTCTTCGTCATACCACTTTTTCATCAGTACACCCCTTCATTTTGCTTGTTTTTTAATACACATTAACTATTCACCATCTTTAAAAACTTCTTGTCATTCATCTGTTCGTTTGTGACATATTCTCCATCATGGAACAGAGCATAGTTTGTTATCGGTGTCGGTGCATTTTGTGCCGCCTCTCTACTATCTAGCTTTACCGCCTTAAATGCAATGCCATTCGACTTAGCCGTTTCTTCAAGTATCGGCACATACTTCGCATTGAAAGGACACTGATTAGTATAATACAGTACATATCCCTTTTCGTCTATATGAGGGTGCTTCGCACATTCCTTGAAACGTGGTAAATCCGTATCTGTATTATCAGAAGCTTCTGAGCTGATCTTATCATCCTCATCAAACTGAAGATACATCAACCTCACACCATTATCTGCCTCGTCTGCAACTTTAAAGCCTTTGTAGGTAAGGAACTTCGGATCAGAAAGAAAAGGTCTCTTCTTTGCTGCCGACAATATGCAAAGTCCTTTTTTACCCTTTTCCTTACTATCCTCGATGCATGCTTGAAGAAGGTCCGTAGAATAACCATGTCCCTTTAAGGAACCGGATACCCATAGGCAATCTATATACATATACCCCTCTGCCTCTATCGGAACCCAGGCATATTCTGCAGGAATATATTCTATGAAACATTTACCCCGCTCCGCACTTTTTAAGAACACGAGTCCCTCATCGAACCTGTCACTAAGCCAAGCCTTCTTTGACGAGACCTGCACATCCTTATTATTTGTTATGGCACAGCAAATGTGCTCCTTCTCGAGATTTTCTTTTGTAACTCTGATGTATTCCATAATTCGTTTTCTTCTAACTGTCATACTTCAAGAATCTCTTTTTGCTTCTTCTTGCTGAGACTGTCAAAAACTACTGTATATGCTCTATCCAGCAAATCCTTCACAACATCATCCGGAACATTTCCATCAGCCTTCACCGAATTCCAATGAACCTTATTCATGTAATAACCTGGAATGATATCCTCATATTCCTTTCTATAAAACTCTCCTTCAATCGGTTCAAATTTTAGTGTTATGTAAACCGGTTTATCAGTCTCATCATCCCTGCAAATTGCAGCAAAGAGCTTCTCTCCAACATGAAAACGAATCCAGTTCCACTGTTCCTGAAAATCCTTTGTCACTCCCGCTTTCTTCATCAGATATTCTTCAATCCATTCATATTTCATAATCTAAATACCTCATTTCTGACAAAACTGTGTCCCTTCAATTCACTATATTTATATATCGAACAAACTCATCTGCTGATATTTATCCGGAAGCTCGTTCATATATCTAAAACAATCATTCGGGTTTGAAAGCATTCCATTCACTTTACATATTCTGCGTAGAATCCCCTGCAAAGCCTTTGCATTCGGACTTGGAAGTTCATATGAATTTCCATACCTCTGAATGTATCTCTGCTTCATGCCCGGAAAATGTTTATCCAGTGCTGCGTAGTAATACTCTCTATCGCCTTCACGAAGTGTTAGTCCCATTCCAAAATCGATGATTCCCTTCACACCTACACGAGCGCATTCCTCCAGAATAGAAGTAACATTTTCTTCAGTATCATTTATAAAGGGCAGAATTGGTGTAAGCCAAACAATTGTAGGAATACCTCTTTTCTGCATTTCTTCCAGAACTTCTATACGCCGCTTTGTGTTACAGACATTAGGTTCCAGAATCTGACACAGATCATCGTCATAGGTGGTGAGTGTTATCTGGACAACACATTTTGCAGACCTGTTTATCTCATCCAAAAGATCTATATCTCGGAGGATCCTGTCTGACTTAGTCTGAATAGCCAGCCCAAACTCATACTTCTTTATAATTTCAAGACACTTTCTTGTCAGTCCAAGAGCTTCCTCACAATGCATGTACGGGTCCGACATTGCACCAGTTCCGATCATGCATTTCTTCCTCTTAGACTTTAGAGCTTTTTCAAGAAGCTCCGGTGCATTCTGCTTTACCGCAATATCCTCAAAAGCATGTGTGAACTGATAGCATTTACTACGGCTGTCGCAATATATGCAACCATGACTGCACCCGCGGTATATATTCATCCCGTGCATACCGTTATTACTTGTAAGAATTCCTTTTGCATCAACAAAATGCATCTATCATTTCTCCTTATTTCCGCAGTACGCTACTCCATCCACCTGAAACTGTAGTCCTTCCGGGCCTCCAACATGAGCGAACTCTGTCTGTATGGATTTTCTTACAGGATACTTTCCGTTGAACCTTTCTTTTATAATCTTCTCCATTACCGGAATATTCCAGACATCTCTGAAGAGGCAGTCCATCTGAATTACATTTTCAAGTGTAAGTCCTACCATGGCAAGTCTCTCTTCCATCTGATCAAAAGCCGCATTAATCTGCTCTTCTATAGTTCCACCTGGATTTCCTGCGCAGTATCCCAGAAAGCAGAAATCTCCCGCTCTTATAATTCCTGAATGTGCCCACTGTTCATTTACATCATATCTTTCAATCTCACTCATCTTTATTCTCCTTACTATCTTCCTTTTACTTTATCTTTAAGGTTAATCTTACATATTATTTATATTTTTCAAGCATGGATTCCGCTACACTTCTCAGCCTGATTCTTGCCTCCGGCGGTTCCAGGACTTCTACTTTGTCTCCAAAGGTAAGCAGCCACATGACCATATTCTCCATGTCGTAATAATATTCGACCAAAAGTAGTCTACCATCTTCCGACACCTCATAGCATTCAGGTCCAAACTCTTCAACAAGCCTCCATTTCATGTCTTCTTCAAACAACGCTTTAAGCACAATATTACTCGGTGTCCTCGGCTCCGCAGAAAGCTCCGGCTGAGGTACATTTCTGCAGATAAATGTATCCTCTGTACTAATCACCTTATCCATTCTATTAAGCTTAAAGAGACGAAAATCTTTTCTCTTCAGGCACCACCCATACACATACCAGCTGGTCCATTTATAAATGATATAGTAGGGTTCTATCGTCCTCTTGCTCTCGCCTGATGGAGCATAATAATTGAAGCTTAGATACTGACGACTCTCTATAGCATCCTGAATTATTTCTATCTTCGGCGCAAGAGTCCCCTTATACCACGACGACAGATCAATAAGGATAGAATCACGACCACTTACAAAATCAGAAGAACCGGACTGAATCTTCTCCATCAGCTGTCCGTAGTAACTACTTCCGCTCACACTGTCGAGACTCCGAAGCCCCGCTAGTATGACCCTCATGTCTTTCGAAGTGAGAATAGTCCTGTCCATCCGGTATCCTTCCATGATGCTGATACCTCCACCCGTTCCCTGAATAGTCTGGATTGGAATCCCCGCTTTGCAAAGATCTTCGATATCTCGATTAATGGTTCGTCTGGATACTTCGAATCGTTCGGCAAGTTCAGGTGCCGTAATTTTTTCTTCCTGCAAAAGTACAGAAAGTATTCCGATAAGCCTATCTATTTTCATTTCAAATAACTTTCCTTCCTATGCTTCGCGTCTATAGCAAAATAGCATTTCGTAGTTATTATGAAATCCTATGTTGGCATCATAACAAAACAAACACGACAACAGTATGTCATGTTTGTTCGTCTAACGCAAGATACTTCTTTACAAACTTTGTTAATTCTTCAAGATTATGTTTTGTCCAGATTATTTTAAAATCTCGACTATTTTTACTCATTTATGATTTTAATTATTTTCGAGAATGACTTTTCTCCAACTCCTGCACGTTCAAAATAGCTTTCAATATTTTCTAAAACCTTATTTATATCATTTATTATCTTCTTACACTTCACAGACGATATTCCCATATTCTTACCCGATGATATCAAATCCTCATATGTTATATTT
>OCVV011246531.1_pt1 | contig 12790 bp, 1 predicted proteins | sample 1539721 | NCBI WGS metagenome assembly OCVV01 (sample SAMN02144230, study PRJEB22623) | gut metagenome | biome: sheep rumen | host: Ovis aries | place: New Zealand
ACATTCTTATAAATTGTAGAATTTTTTATCTTTAATAATAAAACTTTAATATATTCTAAATAATAAAATTTAAAAAATGGCATTTTTATCAATAAAATCAGAACTTAGAAAAGACTATATTTTCCTCAAAAAATTTTTAATTTTTTATTTATTAGTATCTCACGCATTAATCAGTTGCAAATTGGAAATATTTCCGGATCATTTTTCAGAAAATGACCCAAACTTTAAAAGAGCTCAAATAAAAAAATATTCAACTCAAGAATTTTATTACGATTTGGGTTATTATACACAAAAAACCAAAAAATATCGTTCGCCGAAATATGGTATTAATTATCGCCCTGTTCAATGCCAAAAGATGACAGATGATGATCCTGATATAATATATAATCCAAATGATGAAGATAGTTTTTTTGGTTCAAAAGATAAGGGTTTTGGAAATATTGAATCTACTATAGAGGATATAGATGGAATTAATGTTAATCAATTTGATGATACGAAGTTATTTAGAAATACAATGACAGGAAATAATTTTTATTGTCCAAGCCCGATAAGAGCTTTTCATAATACTGATAAATTCGAAATAAATATGACTATACCCATAATATCAGAAACCGGAGCAACACTAGAAATGTTTCTTTTTAGTGCAGATGGTCAATTAAATAAATCTATTGAAAAAATACCAATAACTAATAAAGTTGAAAACATTAAATATTTAATTATACCTAATAATAAAACAAATTATACTACAGAAATGACTTTTAAAAAAGATAGGAACGATGCAGGGAATGTAATATCTATATATGGTGATCCTGATTTATTTATTCAATTTTTTTTGCATAATGGAACAAGTATAACTTTATCAAATTATAGAGTTGTAGTGAATGATTCCAATTATCAAGCAGGAAAAAAATATGATTCAAATATGGTTCGTAGTAAAAATGGATGGCAAAATAATTGTACAAAAGATGATGATTGTTTTATGGGATTTATGTGTTCATATTTTGAATGCAAACCTTGTCATTCAAGTTGTTCTGAATGTACTCAGGATGATTCACATCCTGCAGGAATGAATTATTGCAAAGAATGCAACGCTTTAAGTAATTATTTATATCCAAAAGATAGTTATTGTGATATAGGTTATGTGGATTTATCACTATTTCAAAATTTCGATGTAAAAGTAAAACCAGATCAACAAGATTATAATGATAGGGAAACTTTAGGTTTTTGGATATTTTTTAGTAATACTCAATTTAGTAGACTTAATCGAGAAAAGCCTTATGAAGACGATGTAGATAAAGATATAATTCAACATGTTGTATTAAAAGATAGATTAGTTATTTCAATGATTCAAAAAGTAGACAAGGTTCAAGTTTTTTGTCATGTATACGAAAATATTTTCTCGCAAAATACTTCTGATATAGTATACTGGAGATATTCTGACCCTGAAAGAAAAGATTTAGATGGTGTGATAAGAGGATTTTATCCCCATAAGTATTATAATCTTGAATTAATGATGCCAAGTGATAATCAAAAAAGTGAGCTATTAATGGGAGAAAATGATGAGGTGACTATAGATGGACATTGGGCACATATTTCATGTGCTGAATCTTTCGATCATGGTTTATATTATTTAAAAACTATTATTAATGGGAAAATTGAATCTAAAGAAGAACATTTAACAGGTGAACCATTTTTAAGAACATTTGATGAGGATAGAAAGTTAAAAAGTTTGGATGTTGTTAATGATAAATATTTCAAACCAATAATTAATGATGATGATGTTTTGCATTTGCAATTTAAAAATTTTAATTATTCTAATACAAAAATCTATATGCGGCATTTGACACTTTTTAAAGAATATATCCCAGTAAAAATGCAATATATGTACTTTGATTATACAGGAGTTACAGATTTTTTCGAATTATTATATTACTTACCATTTACTAAATTAAAATATGGAAATGAATATATAATAAAGGGATATTCATATGGAAACGTTGAAGAAGATATTTATTTAGAATTAAATAAAACAGTGTATGAAGTAGATGATATAATAGGAGACATATCCCCTGCATTGAATTTTAAACATTTAAATTTCCCAACAATGAATTATAAATACAAAGAAATCGATTTAGTCCCAGAAGAAATAGTCCCTATCGAAAAAAGAGAAGATCAAAAATATGTATATGATGATAATGAAGCTTTATGTTGTAATTTATATCTTAATCATGATCTAAATGAATGCAGTAAAACTTGCATTGATTTCAGAAGACTACCTTATGAAGGAATTAATGAAAATTCGGGATATTGTGATTATACTTGTTCTGATTCTATGTCGTGCTTAGTTGATCATCTTAATGGAGATGATTTGGATTATGATAAAGACGTAAATGGATTTTGCACTTCCTTGAGTAAAGCATATAATTTATTTTTTAGATGTGAAGATGACCAAATTGATTATTACTTTCAATATAGTGGATTTTATAAATCAGGTAAAATAGAAAAAGAGTTTGAGAAAATGCATACATATATTATTGATTTTTGGTATTATGACGATTATTTTTTGAAACAATTGGGCGAAAAATTTTTTGGAGGAACCATTAGAAAAAAGCATTATATATTTTATTCAAATGTTGCAAATTTATACTTTCAAATAGGAAGTCATGATATAGATGATTTATATTCAAAAAATAAAATAAATGTTGACGACCATTATGTGCAACATCAACTTCATTATTCTATTAAAGATGTTGTAACAGGTGATTTAGAATTTACATTTCAAGAATGGAATAGAGTTTATATTTATGCCTATTATAATAGAACAGAAGAAACGACGAGATTTAAATTTTGCTTAAATTATTTCGATACTGATTTAAAACCTGGTGAAAGAGGTAGTTGCAGCTATGAAACTATACATCAACCATCTCTAGCTATATTTGAAAAAATTTTATTTTGTCATGAATCATGCAAAGATTGGAATTCTGAAAATATTTATTGGGCAACGGGGTATTATAAACATCTAAGGATTTGGGATGCAAATAATGTATCCCCAAGTATTTTAAAACAATACGAGTTTTATTATCCTGATTATGTATATCGTGTATCTTCTCTAAAATTTTTTTTCCCACTTAAAAATAAATATATTTCCAACAACAAAATAATAGATCCAAAAAACAAAGAAACTTTCACAATAACAAAGAGTAAATACAACTTAAAAAAATATAATTTTTCATCCAAATTTGATCTTATAGCTTCACAAAGAAAAGAAGGTTATACTTACATAACGCATTATCAGGATCAGCCTCTAGTACATGGAAAAGAAATTAATACTGTCGAAAAAGATCTATTTAAATGTTCTGATGGCTGTGAACGTTGCTGGTATCAGAGCTGGTATCAAATTGGATTTGATTATAGATGTTATAAATGTAAAACTGGTTATTTTCTTGATATCTTAATGCATTGTCAACCCATAAATTCATTATATTTTAAATCGCCGAATTTATTAGGCAAAAATTTAGATGCAGTTGTTGATAAAATAACTCTTATAGAAAATCAACCAGCAGTCACTGTTACTTTTTGGTTTAAACTTTTCGGATTTTCTGGGGATGATCATATAACCATTTTCACTATTGGTAATAATTTAGAAATTGTTTTTTCTTCAACTGATACTGATCCTATTCGACCTTATGGATTATCTATTGTAAATGATAATAGACTTGTTTCAAATGTTGTTAATTATAGAACTCAAATTGGAGGGTGGAGTTTCTTTTCACTTGCTTATCATAGAGAAATGTCCGATTTTGGAACGAATTATTTTCCGACCATGATGCAATTTGAATTAGAATTGACTAATTATGAAGTAAATATTTCTAATGTTAAAAAGGATATGAGTCTTGATTCCTTCTGTATTAAAAAAGAATATTGGGGTTTATTTACCGACTTAAAATTTTATGATAGATATATAATTGATACATATGGGTTCGAAATGAGTCTTCATGTAGAAAAATATTCAACTCCATTTTATGTTCCAGAACCCGTCGCAAAATTTTTTATGAGGGCTAGCAGCAATAAGAAATGTTTTGATACTTCTTATTTAATTGGGGCTAATATTAATGATTTTGATTGTGTTCCAGCTGAAGGCCCTTCACATGATTATAAAGAAATTAAGGATTGTGATGGGAAACCGGAATATTTTGTTACAAATAAAAGATGTCTTAATGAATGTCATAGATTATCTGATTCTTCTAATATTTGTGCATGCTTATCTAAAAATTATAATAGTCAAATGATATTCAAAAATAATAATAAAAATATATGTGTAGGAATGGATTTTATAAATTTCGCAAACTGCGGAGATATAGTTATTCAAAATGTTCCAACAGCGCGATTAACTAGGAGATATACAATGCAATTTTGGATGTATGCTTATAATTATATTGAAGGAAGATTTGGTGGAATAGAATTTTATTGGGATGGACATAGTAAAATAATAGTTGAAAAAGGAAGTCAATCTTTTGGTAATAATTTATATGAATTTCATTGTGTTCCCTATTTAAATGAAGATGGAAGTATCCCAAGAAAATTAACAACAACAATTGAAATAAATAAATGGAATTTCTTATCATGTGCTGTGGATTTTGTAGAAATTAATTATTATATAAATGTTAATACATTAACACATGAATTATATTTAAAAAGAGCAAATTTAATTCAAACAAGTGCAACCGAACTTCTATTAAATCAAGAAACTACAACTTTATCAATAAAAGATACTACTAAATTTAGAGATTGGGGATTATTATTTTTTATGAATATTCGTCTTTGGAACTGGTGTTATTTCAATGCAGAATTTTTGAGTCGTCTTGATATAAAAACAAGATCTAAATTTCCTTATTTAATCGAACAATGGAATCCAACACATCCTTTTGTGTCAGGTGAAGATAAATACTATGATAGTTTTATAGTTAAGGGATTTGTTAAAGAAGATCAAACAAAATTTGAAGTGAGATTTAATCAATTATATGGAATAAATGTTTTAGATGAATATTTTTATAGGGAAGTTATATTATGTACTGAAGATGGAGAGTATTATGATGTTGCTCAAGAAAAATGTCTTCAATTTGTTGATTTATCTAAGATGAATAATTTCCAATATGATAATATTCCTGTTTCATTCAGTGGAAGTTATTCAATGTCTGTTTGGATATTTCTTGAAGATGCTTCCGTTTTGAGCCAAGGATTGCATATTAATTGGTCAAGTCATTTACAAATAACTATTATCAGAACAACTAGATTAGAGGCTTATTGCTTTCCTCAAGGATATTATTCAGATTCAGTTCCAAATGATAATATTCAATATAAATTCAGTTCAGCATTAAATGTTGGACAAGTTTATCTAGTTGATGAACAAAGCTCTGAATCTGCTGTATGGATTAATGTTATTTGTGCAATGTCTCATTATAATCAAATGTTCTATGTTAATGGAATGGATGAAAAAACCTTGACAGAAAGAACTTTGAATAATGAAGTATTATATAAAGATAGCAATGGTAATACTATCAATTCTTATAAGCCAATGAGATATTTCTTTGGTAATTATTCATCTGATAATAGTTATATTAAAAATTCAACCCTTTATGTAACTAGTATAACAAATACTAAAAGAATTTATTTCAGATCATTAACTTTATTTCGTGATTATATACCATATTGGTATAATAAAATTCTTCGTAATATGAATTTGAACAATATAGAATTAGGCAAAGTTCCTTCTATAATATTTTTTTGCAATTTTGTTGAATACACTCTAAAAAATAGGAGACTATTTTATTTAATTCAATATGAAGAACAAACAAGAAATGATTATAAAATAGATAAAGATAAGTCTATTTACCTTAAGATTAATAAAGAACACACAGGAGAAACTTTTGAACTATGTACTAATTTTAGATTTATGCCCTTATGTGAATTTAGTACAAAAATAAAAATGAAATATGATCCTGATAGAAATTATTGTGTGTTTATTTCCGATTGTGATTTGACTGAATTAAATGCATATTATTGTATGGAGGAAAGAACTCCAATAAGTTGTTTGCCGAATTATTATATAACTGCAGATGATGAAGACCAAATTTATTGTAGTGGAAATTGCATAAGAGAACAAATAAGACATCCCAGTACAAATCAAACTCAAGGAATATGTAATTCCTATTGCGATAAAGGAACTAAACAATGCCCGGGAACTTCTTCTTCTTTTCTTAATGATTATCAAATTAATTATAAATGCAATGATAATAATTTCAGAATTGGATATCATTGTATAGGTAAATCATATAGTGCAAAAAGTGCTTTGTTTTTTTCGAAGTGTTATAATTCGCCAAATTTTGGACAGGATCTAGATGAAGAAACTCAATATAAATATAGAACCGGATATGTTTTGGAATTTTGGATGAAATTAGATAATGCATTGAATCAATGCAAGGATTATTATGTCACGCCTGCAGATGAAGAATATTATTTTAAAACGAATGCTCATTCTATATATTTTGATATAAAGCAAAATAAATTTTATTACATTTGTGAAGGAAAAAATAGTAATGATCCTCAAAGAAAAAATGAAATTGCAGGTGTTCAAACATATGAATGGAATAAATTTTACATAAGAACAAAATTAGATCAATTAACAGTCGATTTATTTTTAAATTTCGAAGTAGCAAATCCCAAATTTACCTTATCAGGTTTTCCTTCCTCAGCCTATTCTAAATTAATTCTTTCTCAAATCAGTTTTTGTTCCAGGGATAACAACGGTGCAGATGATAAAGGTTGCGCTGGCATAAATTGGGGTTCTGCATATTATAGAAATATCCGGGTTTGGGATGATCGAACCGCAACGATTAAAATGATCCAAGATTTCAATAATGAATTATTCGAAGAATACCCAAATAGTTTAATATTATATTACCCATTAACAATTCAATTTATGGATAATAACGTCATAAAAGAAGTCATCACAGGAATAGATAGTTTCACGGTAACCCATAAGCAAACAGGGCAATTGCAAAGTTCCGACGAAAATATTTTTTACAATTATGAATTAAATCACGATTGGGGTGAAACGAATCCAGGATATTTTATTTCCGCTGTTGGGGAAACAGAAGAAGATAAGGGGGTGGTAACTCCCACAGCATGTCATCCCGCCTGCAGAAGATGCTATTCAACCACTGCGGCAAATTGCTACGAATGTAATGAGGGCTATGTCTTAAATGGAATGGAATGCATAAGAATAAATGGATATTATCTGAAAATACCTGCAAAAACAATGAATACAATTATACCATTTAAAATCGAAAAAGATAGTACTAAAGTGAAAGAATTACCCGCTTGGACTTTTTGCATTTATATGAAATTCGAAGGTATTGTGGCACAAGGGTCTTCCCAACCCATTATTATCCAGTTTAAATCAGATACTTTTATTGCTTATGATGTCGATACGACAAATTTAGTTTTTATTGTAGGAAGTAATGAAGCTTTCAGAGATACTAATTTTCATGATTATTTTGGAATATGGATACCTATATGTGTTGCGAATTATATGAGTGGAGCAATATTAAACGAAGTTTATCCGAATATGTTTACTCTAAATGTCAATAAAGAAGATATCCCTTTTAATGAAGATTATAAAATCCCGGCTGAAGGTGTCAAAATTGATCAAATAAGTTTCCACTATCAAGTAATAGCATTTTTTGCAGATTTTAGAATATATGATCGTTTTATCCAAGGTAACTTCGGAACAGTAATATCATCATCATCAGCCGCGGAACATCTATTAATATATTATTCTTTGAACGGAAATGGTGCTTGTATCCAAGCAGATTATTTAACAACATCGGATATAATCGAAGTTGATTGTGTCCCAGATTATAATATATATGTCGATGATTCCCGTAAATGTGTAGATAACACCTATTATTTCGATACCGCATTTGAATCCGAGAATATTCCATGTGCTTCCTGTGATGCCACCTGTGTCACGAAATGTTTTAAAGGAGACAAGCAACAATGCACATGCGATATGGAAAACGGTTTATATTGGTTACGTAAGCACGAGACTTCATTCCAAACATATTGTGAATATTTACCCTATATAGATTTTTCCGCGATTCAAGATATCGAAATGTATGTTCCTTCAAGTGCCACATATGAATCAACTTTAGAAGTGTGGTTCTTTGCTTATAGTTATAACTTCGAAACTTTCAATTTCAAAAAAATGACAATTAATTGGAATTTGCATAATAAAATCGAGGTTTATATGAAAGGCACAAAATTAATGGCAAAATGCTACGCTTTATCGGATAATAGTAGAGAGGGATATTACACTGAGTCAATTGAGTTACCATTAAATAAATATCAATGGAATAAATTAAGATGCGGTTCGGAATTTATTTCCAGACATCATAAATATTTTTTTAATACAATCCAAAATGACCTTGTTATTAAAGAATATCCCGAAAGAGTCGGAAAAGTCACGACATTAAAAATATCCAACGATGAAAACAGTTATGATTCATACGGCTTTGTTTTTCTACGCGAATTAAAATTATGGCAACAATATAATTATATCTGGGTCGATTCGTCCTTTATAAATTTGCAATCTTATGGATTATATTCAAAAGAAAGTAGAAAATCATTCGGGATTTATCCAGGATTAATAGCCTATTATAAAAACGAATTTAAAATTTCGGATTATGAGGCCGAATTAAATCCGCCTCATAGATATACTATAGTGAATTTATTAGGAGGCGAGGCAAATGTCGAAGTGCATTTAGTTAATAAATGGAATACCATGCGTCGTAGTAATTTTATCGGATATAACATTGTTGATCCAGTCAATGATGGAAGTTATAAAGATCTTACATTATGCGAAGAAGGTGAAGTATATAACGAATCGAGTGATACATGTTCTAAACCGTTAACAACGCATTGTGAAATCCCCGCTGATATTGGCGATACTTGTCTCACATGTCCCGAAGAAACTATTTATATAAATATCAAAGACGGTTCTTGTACTAATAAATGCCCTGTAGAATACTATGCAAGAGATGATATCAATGAATGTAGGGAATGTCATATTACTTGTTATACTTGCACTGGACCGTTTTATAATAATTGCACATCATGCACTGGCCCATTATGTCTCGTTGAAGAATTACATATATGCATTGAAGCATGCGAAGATTATAATTTAACTATTGATCCTAATGATCATAATAAGTGTATTGAATTTGTCGCAAGTGCTGAATTACTTAATTATGATGAGGGGATTCCCATTGATAAACAAAATTTTGAAGAATTAATTGCGAGTATTACTACTAATTCCATTAAGCAAAGAGTTTTGTGGGAATTTGATGAAAATGCTACGAGGATTGTTAATAATGATCCTGAAATGGTTTTCCCAAAGGATCCTTTATTTGATGGAGATAGAACTTCTTTGACTACCTCTGTAAATAAAGATTTTGTTGAACTAGCAAAAAAATACGTAGTGAATTTAATAATAATCGCTGATAACGGTAACGGTATCGAGGGAAAAAGTATCAACATAACAGTTCCTTTCGTTCTCACAATAAATTCCTATCCATTCAACGGTGATTTCCGTATCTCGCCCGTCGTAGGTCTATACAACACTACCACATTTTTAATCGTCTGTGAAAACTACGACGATGATACCACAAAAGACTTACTATATATATTTTACTACAAGGAAAAAGGAACAAAGGGTTCTCCCAAGATTTTACGAGGGTGGTCTTCCGAAGATGAAACGACATCGAATTTCACCGTGGAATACTCGGCTTTGCCGAGTAGTAATATAACCATATCATGCGTCATAAGAGATAACTATGGAGAAACGACTTCAATAACTCAAGATATAGTTATCGCGAGTTCGCTAGATGAAGGTATATTTGATTTAAAAGACGCATTAGTGAATTATAAATTGCCCACGATACGAACTGATGTAATTTATTACCATAGAAGTCAATATTTGATGAGTTTGGGGATTGATAAATATAAAATACAACAACCGAATTTATACAGAACGAAATATAAAGCATCTGCAGATAGACTTATGATAGTAAAGACAGATCCACAATGCACTTTGGATTTTTGTAATAATAATGGTTATTGTGATTTAATGGATGAATTTATTAATTGTCATTGTGATACGGGATTCATTGGACGAAATTGCCATATAGATAAAAATGGATACGAAACGTTAAAGGATTATTATAACGAATTATACAGTAAATTAATTGGCGATTTGAAAGAAAGCATAACCTATTTTGAATTTGAAACTTTCCATAATCTTTATTTTGGTGCTTGTCAATTTATACTTGAGCCCGACTTTTTCAAAATTAATTTAGATACGTTCCTTACTTTAGCTATGAATAATTATAAGAATTCTATATTGAATAACACCGGGGAATATTTTGATTTGATTGAGTATTATTATTCGTATAAATTAACTTTGATGGAACAAGAACGAGGTAAAATTAAATATTTAACTGGATTAAAAGTCAGAAATATTTCGTTAAGTGATGAATCCATGCAAGATTATAAAGAAAGCTTTGATTATATACACGAGGAATTAATAAAATTAATGAAATATCTCGCGAATGAATATATACCAACAAAAGAGTCATTTTTTTACGAGTCCAAAAATTTTTATCTCGCATTAACACCAATAGAGCCAGATTTTGACGAGAAAGCCTTTTTCGAAAACAGAAGAATAAATTACAAAACCCAAGCCGAGTTTATGAACTGTGTAAATTATTTAGAAATCGAACGCTTAAGAAACCCTAATTATTATCTATATTTATTTTTCATCGAATATTACTACGCCCCATTCGCATATAATAATACCCTCTTAAAAAATAACACAAGTCCAGTTATAGAACTAAAATTATTTGATACAGTGACAGGTAAATTTTTGAGTATATCAGATTGTCAAGGCTCGAATCAAGTAAAATTCATAATGCCACTTTCGGGCTATTATTATTTAGACGAATTTAATTCGCAAAAAAAATTATATGATCCCAACGTTTATCGCAGTCCCGATGATAGGATTTTTGAAGATCCAATATATATTATGGATAATGGCAATGTCACTGGGATTACTGTTGAAGAATTAAAGAAAGAGTGGTATCGTAGAATGAACATAACGCCGAAATATTATGACGAATTATTGGATGATTATATTGATACCGGAGTGTACTATATGAATTTTACTAATGATACGAATTATATTATTTTTAGTAGTTCACATTTAACTAAGTTCACCGCGTTTTTCGTGCCGAATAATGCCACGTTTAAAACTAATAATAGATTCTTTTATTTAAAACGGCCGAGAATTTTAAAATTCATCCCGAACTATTTTAAATCTGTTGGGGTTTATCTTTTCTTTTTGCTAATAGCAATATATATAATTATTTTATGTATTTTATCAGTATATGATTCTAAATATAGGAATAAAGAGGCTCTTTTAGAATATATAAAGGAAGAAGTAATTCAATATTCTCTTCATTATAAAAGTGATGAAGATAAAAATAATTATATACCAAATATTTTCAGGAATAAATATAATGTTAGATATTTCGAAGAAAATCGTGGAACTATTACAAAAATAACATCAACAAATGCCACAAATGAAGATATAAAAACAAGTACAGGTTTTTGGAAGTCGGATAAAAAAAGTGATATGAATGTGAATTCGGAAGGAGAAAAAATGGACGAAGTAGATATGGAAGATATAATGAATATAAATGAGCAAAAACCAAAAATAAGAAGTAATTTCTTTTATCAAGGAAGTGTGAAGCAAAAAAAATATACTCTCGAAGATAAATTAAAAAGAAAGACAAATAATAACAATAATTTTTTTTATAAGAAAAAGGATAATGTGGAAGAAATAAGAAAGAGAAAAAGAAGACAAATTCAAAGTGGAATAAATGTAAACAATGATAAAAATCAACGCGAATTCGAAAAAGAGGACGAAGTGCGTCATCAACAATTAGAAGAATTCGCCAGTATTGATTTAACATTTTTCGAATTTTTATTAATTAATATCATAAGTCGTTCAATTTTAATTAATTCTTATGCTGTCGTTTCGATTTTTAGTCCCAGGTGGAAAAAGCAATCAATATTACTCACAGAAATGTGTGTTATGATAATTTTAATTTCAGTATTTTTAACCAACGATGAAACAATAAGAACCAAAAGTGAATTAAGTCAAATTTTAGTTTTATCAGTTATATGCATGGTAATTACTGATTTCTTTATGTATATATTTAACTTCTTTTTTTTCAGTTTTCCGAGTAAATCTCATCGAAAATTATATAATTTAGTAATTCATGATCATCAATTAGAAATAATCAAAGAATGGGATAATACAGAAAAACGTATGCAAAAATTCGAAATCATTGGAATGATATTAAGTGTCGCAATTTGGATTTTTGCTTTTTATATATCTTTTGGATTCACCGTTGTCTGGATTTATCAAAGAAAAGCTTTCTTATTAAGTTTCGCCTTTTCTTTCCTTTTTAATTTCATCGGAGCAGAATTATTAATTGAAATTTTAATAGCATTTTTATATTTGGGCAGGGAGCATAGTTCGTTTTTTAGATTTTTAGCTGAAGGATTAAATAGAATAAGAAATATTCGATGTCTTTCGCCTTAATTGTAACGGAATCGTAAATAAATTAATTTTAGTGATAAAATATGGAAAATAAATTTTAATTATTAA
>OCVV011224847.1_pt1 | contig 12789 bp, 15 predicted proteins | sample 1539721 | NCBI WGS metagenome assembly OCVV01 (sample SAMN02144230, study PRJEB22623) | gut metagenome | biome: sheep rumen | host: Ovis aries | place: New Zealand
CGTATACTCCAAATGTATTTAATACAATATTTACAAAACTTTAGTAAAATCATTTTTTTGAAAGTGTATGTAGCAAAAGTTAACAAACCGAAAAATTAAAAAAGGTATCAATTACGATACCTTATCATTTTTAAAGTGGCGGAGGAAGAGGGATTTGAACCCTCGCACGGTGTTACCCGTCTATGAGCTTTCCAAGCCCACCCCTTCAGCCTCTTGGGTATTCCTCCAGTGCGTGTATTATTTTATCTTAAATTTACCCATTTGTCATTAAAAATAAATAAAATATTTATTTGTTATGATATAATGCAAGCGGTGAAACAATATGAAGCAGATTACAGTAACAAAAAAAGATGAAGGACAGACTATATATAAATTCGTTAAGAAGTATCTTAATGAAGCTCCTTTATCATTCATTGAAAAGGTCTTTAGAAAGAAAGATGTTAAGATTGATGGAAAAAGATCTTCTAAAACTGATGTAGTAAAAGAAGGTAATGTTGTTCAAATCTATGTTACTGATCAGCAATTACAAGACTTTGTTAAAGCAAAAGATGATGTCTTGTTAAATGTTAAGCTTGATATTGTTTATGAAGATGAAAACATTTTAATTATTAATAAGCCATCTAATTTACTTGTTCATGGTGATGAAAATGAGAAAAAATATACTTTAGCAAACCAGGTTCTTGGATATCTTGCTTCTAAAGGGGAATATGATCCTAGCGATAAGACATTTATCCCAGGCCCTGCTCATAGACTTGATAGAAATACATCTGGTTTAATTATCTTTGGTAAAAATGTTAAATCATTACAGGCTTTAGAAGATTTATTTAAAGATCATGAAAATATTAATAAATATTATTTAGCACTTGTTGCAGGTACTCCTAGTAAAGAAGGAACAATTAATAAACCTTTATTAAAAGATGAAAAGAAAAAGTTAGTTCGAGTTGATACTCTTGAACATGGCGCGAAGACTGCTATTACTAAATATAAATTAGTAGAGAGATTTTCTTACTGCTCAATGGTTGAGGTTGAATTATTAACTGGAAGAACTCATCAAATTAGAGTTCATATGGCAAGTATTGATCATCCTTTACTTGGAGATGCAAAATATGGTAATTTTAGCTTAAACAAGAAATTTGAAAATGAGTTTAAATATGCTCATCAATTTTTAGTTGCGTATAGATTACATTTTGGAGAATTAACAGGTATCTTATCTTATTTATCAGGTAAGACATTTACTTGTTCTTTACCAAAAGTTGAGAAAAAGATTGTTGAAACATTAAGAGGAAAATAATGCTTAATTTATCTAATATTTTAATCATCTTTCTATTTATATTTTTAGTTCTTAATTTTGCAGTTAATTATAGAACTACTTTAAGAACGTCTATAACTTATACTGCTTCTACTGGATTATTTGTTCCTACTATGTATTTATGTAAAGATCAAATTAATAGTTGGCTAGCGGATAAGACATTTATGCCTTTAGAAAGTTATGAATTAAGTAGACAAGATCAGTTTTATTTTATTAGAGGTATATTTTTAATTAGCGTAATGGTTAGTTTATTATTAATCATATATTTTATTAGTGGTTTCTTTGTTAAGAAACGTTCTCCATTTGTCAAACATCAAGAACATCACGTTGTGAACGTCTTTTTGAAAATGTATAATTTTCTTATAATAGGTATATGGCTAGTCCCACTTTTAGTGGAACTAAATTACTTAATGAAACTAGATTTAGGATATCTTGATGGTATTTTTAATATTGTTTTAAAGATTGGGGGTGGCAAGTAATGAGAAACATTGATAAAGGTTATTTACTTGATGAAATCGTTACTGGCAACACTAGTCAAAGTGCTCTTAATAATTTAATTCAATGGATTAAAGCGAGTGATGCTTATGATGAATTAGTTAGAAATATTGAAGATGTAAAAGCTTCTACTTCTTTATATGCACTTATTTTGTATGAAAAATATTATGAGCTAGCTATTGAAGAGATTTCTAGCATTGAAGAAGCATTAGTAGCATACGCGAAAATTTTATATCTTGCTCAAGTTAGTAGAAAAGAATGTTTTATTAATCCTTTAATTGCGGAAAAATCAATTGATTATTCTTTTAAGATGAAAGATATTGCAATCTTTTATGATAGTCATTTAATTACTTTAGAAGATTTCCAAAAGAGTAGTGATTACACATTAAAACAAAAAGGTGAGGCTATTAAAGAACAAATTAGAAGTTGGGAAGATGATTTAACTTCAAAATTATATTCTGTAATTGATGAAATTAAAGAATATCCTAGAAATATGCATAATTTAAAAATCTTAAATGTTAGAAGAAGTATTGAGTTAATTCTTCTAGTAATTTTTGATACTTTAGTTATCTTGGCGCTTTTTAGCCCTTTCCAAAAAGTTTATGAAATTATTCATAATCAATATGAATTAAGTTTTATTTTCTATTTAACTGCGATTGCTTTTACTTTTATTGGTATATGGAATGCATTTTTCATTATTGAATTTACTATTAAATTTAAACAGTACCATAAATATAATTATGCAAAGAATAGAGTTCTTGGTAATAAAGAAGTAGTTGCAAGCGAGATAACTAAGGCTTCAGAGAAATTAAAATCTTATTTAAAGACTTGTTTATTAAAGAATAGACCATTAAATGCTTCTGTTCTTGATTTTGCTTTCGACCAAAATGTTATTGGTTATATTCAGTTTTTATACTATGTTAATTTTAGAGGTAAGCATCCACGTAAGAACAAGATATTCTTAATGTCAAAAATATTTATGGCGTTAAGCTTAGTTTTTGGCATTACAAGTTTTGTTTTTATCATTCTTCATTTGGTAGGTAGATTATGAGTCAGTACGTAATAGAACTTGAAGGAAAACTTTTCTCCTCATGGAAAGAATTTGGAGAAAACATATATTTACATGAAGATGCTGCAGAGAAACTTCTCACATCTCCAAAATTTTTACGTATTCTAAAAGATAGTGAGCCAGAGATGTTTAAAAAACTTGTAAAACTCAATCATGAATCAAGAGAGTTTCAAGAATTTATGTTCTTAGCACAATATATTTTTAATCCGTTTATGAACATTAGACATCATGGTTATTCTTTTAATAATTTAAAAGAAATCGGTGATAAGATTTTAGAATTTGGCCCTGAAATTGATGTCTATCTTAAGGATTTTTTAAAGTACAAATTGTTAACTAAATATATGGAAATGATGGGATGGGATTTACAAAAGCCTATCATTTATAAAAAAATTAAAGAACTTGAACATCTATTTTCAATAAATGAAAATAAATCGTATTTTTTGCTTGGTTTCGTACTATCTCAGTGTGATATAATTCGTTATTGGAAAAGAGACTATGTAAACATAGAGGAGTTCTTTATTTCAATGCGAGCACCTTTCAATATCGTCTCTTATTCATCTTTAATAGATAAAAGTCAATACGTACTTTCCTGGCTAACTGTCAAAGGACAGCTAGATCAAGTTAAGAAGTACGAAGACATTGTTAATCTAGTAGAAAAAATGGAGAAATCTTATGATAAACGTTAACGAAGAATACCAAAAGTGGTTAAGCGAACCTTCTTTACCAAGTTATTTAAAAGAACAGCTTGAAAATATGTCTCAAGAAGAAATCTATGATGCTTTCTATGCAGACTTAGAATTTGGTACAGCAGGTATTAGAGGAGTTCTTGGCCCTGGCACAAATAGATTAAATGTTTATATTGTTAGAAAAGCTACAGTTGGCTTTGCAAAATACTTAATTGAGAAATTCCCTTCATCTCTTGATAGAGGTGTTGTCATTTCTCACGATAATAGACATTTCAGTAGAGACTTCACATTAGAAGCTGCAAAAGTTCTTAATTCATATGGAATTAAAGCTTTCATCTTTGATTCTTTAAGACCTACTCCAGAACTTTCATATGCAGTTAGATATAAAAATGCTTTAGCAGGTATTATGATTACTGCTTCTCATAACCCTCCAGAATATAATGGTTATAAGGTTTATGATGAAAATGGTTGTCAGTTAGTTCCTCAAAAGATTGCTAGACTAGTTGAAATCATTTCTTCACTTGGAGACGCAATTGATGTTAAGTACGGTGGGGAATCTTCAATTACTGAAACATTAAATTCAGATGTTGATGAAGCTTATGTTAAAGATGTATTATCAATTCAATTAAACCCTGAATTATCTAAGAAAGATTTTAAGATTGTCTTCTCACCTCAACATGGTTGTTCATTAGAAAGAGCAAAAGATGTCTTTAATGCTTTAGGATATGATGTCACATATGTAGAAGAACAGTGTATCCATAACCCAGATTTCAATGCAACTAAGTCACCTAACCCAGAACTTCCAGAAGCTTTTGAATTATCAATTGAATACGCTAAAAGAGTTAATGCTGATTTAATTATTAATACTGACCCTGATGCAGATAGACTTGGGGTAGCTTTTAAAGATAAGAATGGTGAATATGTATTACATACTGGTAACCAAACAGGTGCATTACTTATTAACTACGTTTTAGGTGAAAGAGCAAAGAGAGGTTTATTAAAACCTAACTCAACAATCTTCGATACTATCGTTACTTCATCTTTCGGTGAAGAAATCGCTGCAAAATATGGTGTTAAAACAGAACACTTATTAACAGGTTTCAAATTCATCGGTGATAAGATTCATGAATATGAAATTTCTGAAGAAAAGACATATGAATTTGGTTATGAAGAATCATATGGTTATTTAATTGGTACATTCGTTAGAGATAAAGATTCTTTACAGGCTATTGTTATGGCATGTGAAATGGCTAATTATTACTTAAAACAAGGTAAGACTCTTGATGTAGTATATACTGAACTTGAAGAAGAATTATCTTTCCACCACGATAAACTTTATTCAATTTATTTTAAAGGTGAAGGCGGAAAAGGTGTCATGGCACAAATTCTTAACACATTAAGAATGAAACCTATCGAATCTATTGATGGATCTAAATTAGTTAAATATGAAGATTATCAAGTTAGAGAAAGATATGATGCTAAAGGAAAAGTAATTGGAGAAATCAATTTACCAAAATCTAACGTCTTAAAGTTCTACTTTAAAGATGGTTCAACAATTGCTGTTAGACCTTCAGGTACTGAACCAAAATGTAAATTCTATTATGGTGCAGTTGCTGCTTCTGCAGAACAAATCAATGGCAAGACAGCAAGAATGCACGAAGAAGTTTTAAAGCTTTTAAACATTGATGCTTAATATATAGAGGTGAAAATTCACCTCTTTTTTTTACTTTGAGCAAAAGAAAACAGCGAGTATATCGCTGTTATTTATTTAATGCATTTAATGCTCTTGCTTGTTTTGAGACCTTATTGAATGAGAAATCTTTAATTCCACATTGTGTTAAGATATCTGTTGCAGCACTTTGAGCGTTTTCCATTGATGAAGATTCAATTTCAAGTTCGTAATCTGTAATGCCGCTATAAGTTGATTTATCTAAATCTAATTTATAACCATTATAATCAACTGAAATTCTTTCTGTTGTTAATGAGGTTAAGATTCTTAAATCTTCTACTTTAACACCAAGGATTGCTAAGAATTTTTTAATGCCACCTTCAGGGAAGATGTTGTTGTCTTTCATATCTTCCATAGCTTTCCAAGAGATATCTTCATTCTTTTCAAGAACACCTTCAGATAATGGAGTTTTTAATGTTAATTCAAATGTGTCTTCTTTTTCTCTGATACGTAAGACAATACCAATCTTCTTTAATAATGAATCTAATGTATCGATATAGTAGTTAGTTTGTTTGAATTTTTTATATTTCTTTAAATTTAATCCATCGATTACCTTTAAATAATCTTCTTTTAGTAATAATACTTTTGCTTCAATTTCAATGTTTGATGATGACATATTTTTTACCTCGATAAATTTATTATAAATTTATAATAAAGATATTTCCATAATGACTTATTATTATTGAGATAAAAATTACAATTTGTTAAAATCAAAATGGAGAGAAAAAAGACGTTATGCCTGATTATTTTGTTTATATTATTATTGGATGTGCTACTACACTTGCGATTGGATTATTTATATTCTTAATTGTTTTCTTTAGAAAGAAGAATGTTAAGAAAACATCTATTACTACTTCAGATTATGATAAGTATATAGATGCATTTGGAGGAAAAGAAAATATTATTTCTGCTTCTTCACAAGGCTCTAGATTAATTTTAGTTCTTAAAGATTATGACGTTGTTGATTTAGAAGAATTAAATAAACTTGGAATTACTTCTTCAATCAAGATGTCAAACAAAATTACATTTATCATTGGCTCACTTTCTAGCGATATTGCTAAATATATAAATAAATAGTTTATGGTTAAATAGGAGCCTTAGGCTCTTTTTTTAATATGTTATTGGGGGAGATTTATATGAAACGTTCAATTACTAAAACTTTAACATTTTTAGCACTTTTTACAGCATTAATGTGTGTTTTATCACCATTTGCTATTCCAATGCAGCCTGTACCAATTACTCTTGCTACATTAGTTGTTTACATCATTGCAGGCTTACTTGATTATAAGTATGCTGCTATTCCTGTAGTCTTATACATCTTAATTGGCTTAATGGGTGTACCTGTATTTTCTAATGGTACTGCAGGTTTAGCAGTTTTAGGTGGCCCTACAGCTGGTTTTATTTATGGCTATATTTTAGGTGCATTAGCAGAATCATTATTATTACATTTCTTTAAAGAAAAGAAATGGATGGTTTATCCTATTGCAATGGTAGTGGCTACTATCTTTATTTATGCATTTGGTTTAACTTGGTTTATGATCTATATGAATAACAGTGGTAAAGCAATAACATTTGGTGCAGCATTAATGGCATGTGTAGTTCCTTTCTTACTTGGAGACGCAATTAAAATTATAGCAGCTTCATCAGTCTGTATATCTCTTAGAAAACATTTTGAAAGATATATGGGAACTTCTTTAGATAAAGAAGACGATAAAGAAATTGAAGAAAAAGAAGAAGACAAATAAAAAAATATGGAGGTTAGAAATAATTCTAATCTCCATTTTTTATAATAAATTTAATTCTTTTAGAGTTTCTTTTAAATCTTCTAGAGGTAAACCTACTACGTTAGTGTAGGAACCTTCAATGTGATTAACTAATGGGAAATCTTTATCTTGAATACCATATCCTCCAGCTTTATCAAATGGAGAAGATGTTGCAATATATTTGTCAATTAATTCATCACTTAATTCATTAAAATAAACTTTTGAAGTAGTGTGTCTAGTGATTTCTTTATCTTTATAAATAATAGTGAAGTAAGTAGTAACTTCGTGACTTCTATTAGATAAAGCTTTTAGCATATATCTTGCTTCATCTTTATCTTTTGGTTTACCAAAGACTACTTTGTCACAGATTACTAGTGTATCTGCAGAAATAATAACATCATTTGGATAAGAATCTTTTATTGCGTAAGCTTTGGCTCTAGCAATATCTTCTTCTTTATATTCAAATTCATTTATTGAAGCAGGTACAATGAGAAAATCATCATAGATTTCTTTAAGAAGTTCTTTTCTTCTTGGTGATTTAGATGCAAGGATAATCATAATTACATCTTGTTCATGATTAGAGGAATAATCATAGGGTTTCTACGAGTTTCCTGGAAGAAGAATTTTCCTAAAGCATTTTTAACTGTATCTTTAATTCCTCCGAAAGTGACTTTACCTTTCATGAGTGTTTGAAGTTCTTGATATGCAAGTTTACGAGCTTGTTCAATCATCTTAGTGGATCTCTCATCCATATAGACGAAACCTTTAGTAACAATTTCAGGTTCTTTTAAGACTGTGTTTTCATGTGAGTCTAGAGAAATTAATACTGCGACCATACCGTCGTTTGCAAGAATGTTTCTATCTCTAATAACTGCAGTTGATAAACCTGTAATATCTTTACCATCAATGTAGATATCATCTGCTTGAACACGTTTACCTTCTGTAATTACGTGTTTGTGGAGAACGAGTGAGTCTCCGTTACCCATAACGAATACGTTATCTGGTTCCATACCACATTGAACTGCAATTTCTTTATGGAGTCTTAACATACGATATTCACCGTGAACTGGTAAGAAATATTTTGGAGAGACTAACTTAAGCATTAATCTTAATTCTTGTTTTGAAGGGTGACCTGAAGCGTGTAAGTTAGTAAATACTGATGTAGTAATTACGTTACAGCCTTTTCTAATTAATTGGTTGACGACGTTATTAACTGAGGCTCCATTACCTGGAATTGGTGAAGAAGAGAAAACAACTGTGTCACCTGGAAGAATCTTAATCATATTATGTTCATCGTTAGCAATTCTTGATAATGCTGCCATTGGTTCACCTTGAGAACCTGTACATAAGACAACTAAATCTTTAGATTTATAATCCTTCATTTCATTTGCAGGGATGATTGTTGAATCTGGAACTTTAATATAACCATATTCTCTAGCAATTCTAATTGTTGTTTCCATAGATCTACCCATGATAACAATCTTTCTTCCATATTCAACACATACGTCAACGATTTGTTGGATACGATTTACGTTACTTGAGAATGTAGAAATAATTAATCTACCATTTGTTTTTGAGAAAATATCTTCAATTGAAGAGATAACTGATTTTTCTGAAGGAGTGTAGCCTTCTTTTTCTGCGTTTGTTGAATCCGCTAAAAGGAGATCGACACCTTCTGAAGCAAGATGAGCAATCTTTCTTAAGTTCATATCTGTTCCAACTGGAGTTAAGTCAATCTTGAAGTCACCAGTTGTCATGATTCTTCCTTGAGGAGTATCAACACAGAAGCCGTAAGCATCTGGGATTGAGTGAGTTACTCTAAAACCTTGTACGACAAAATCATCAATCTTAATAACAGAATCTTCGGTGAATTCTACTAATTTTGTTCTTGATGATTGATGTGATTCTTCTAATTTGTTTTTAATTAATGCTAAAGCTAATTTTGGAGCGTAAATTACTGGAATATTGACGTTTTGTAATAAATAAGGTATAGCGCCGATATGGTCTTCGTGACCGTGAGTAATAAATAAAGCTTTAATTTTGCTTCTTACATTTCTTAAATGTGTATAATCTGGAATGATGTAGTCAATACCTAAGACTGATTCATCTGGGAAAATAACCCCAGCATCAATCATGATTAATGTATCATCATTTTCAATACAATATGTGTTTTTGCCTACTTCCTGTAAACCACCTAAAGCATAAATATGAACTGGTGAAGCGGGAATAGTAATGTCTGCCATAAATACCTCCATAAAGGCATAATAAAATCTTTTCGTTTCGATATTATGTCTGTGTAATAATGATAAATATATTTATCAATTGGTAAAACCATTCTAATAAGATACCAAAATAAAATCAAGTAATCAACTATTTTTTTTAACAAATGATAGTCTATATGTACTCAATTTAGAAAATATTAGGATAATTATTATTTTTGAATGAAAAACAAAAAAAGCACCTTATCTAGGTGCTAGATTAAATATGAATTTGGAATTTCTTGTTGAGGATTATCTTTATTAATTCTTTCGTAATAAAGAATTCCATCTAAATGATCATATTCGTGTTGTAAGACAATTGCATCATATCCGTATGCAGTAATTGTGATGTCTTTATTTTGAAGAACATCAAATGCTTTTAGAATAATTTTGTGATGTCTATAAACATAACCACAGTGGTCATTATCTACTGATAAACAACCTTCACCTGCTTTAAGTGCGACCATTCTATTGCTTGTCATGACAATCTTTGGATTGACTAATGAATACTGAACTACAACTGGTTTGTCGTTTTCATCATATTTTTCATAATAGATTGCAAACATTCTTTTTTGTAGACCAATTTGAGGTGCAGCAAGTCCTACTCCTGAACGAACATTGTTTTTAGTTGCCCATTCATCATCTTGACTCTTCTTTAAGTATTCAACCATTTCAAGAGCAGTCTTTCTTAATTCGTCAGAGAGAGGCATCTCTACTGGTTCACATTTTTCAAATATCTTTTTATCTGTATCTTTTACAATTTTAAACATTTTTATCACCTTTTAAGATATTACCAAAAAATCGATGTTTATTAAATATTAATTTTGCTAAATGTCATTAACTTCTTGTATAATGTAACTATGAAAGAACCTATATATCAAGAAATTGAAGAAATCGCGAAGCTTTTATTAGATAGAGAAGAAGTTAAACTTCTTAAAGAAGTCGAAAAGAAAATGGAAAATGATGAAGAAGTAATTCGCTTAAGTATGATTAAGTCTACTTATGAAAGTGAATATTCATCTATTCTTAATTATTCTTCACCTACTTCTTGTGAAGCAAAAGCGGCTTTAAAAAAATTATATGAAGCAAAACTTAATCTAGATAATCATCCATTAGTAAGACAGTATTATGATTTATTTAGAAAAGTTAATGAACCACTTCATTATTTAGAATTCAACTTACTTCACAAGTTTACCACATCTAAATATGGTACTTGTTCAAATGACGAGGATTAATTATGGGGATGAGAATAGTTGCAGGCAAATACCGCCACTTACAAATTGAACAACCTGATACTCTTGATACTAGACCAACTATGGATAAAGTTAGAGAAGCTATCTTTTCTGCTTTAGGTGATAAAGTGGTAGGTGCTAAATGTTTAGATTTATTTGCAGGTTCAGGTGCAATGGGACTTGAAGCTTTATCTAGAGGAGCAGAAAACTGTATCTTTGTTGATTCTAGTAAAATTGCTTATGACTGCATTAAAAGAAATATTAGTAAATTAAAAATAAGTGAACCAACAGAAGTTCACTTAATGGACGCTAGAGAATATTTAAAAACTCTAAAAGAAGGTCAAAAAGTTGATATTTTATTCTTAGACCCACCTTATAAAGATATACCTATTTATTGTGAGATGGTTACTTATTTATATCATTATAATTATTTATCAGAAGATGCAATTATTGTTGCGGAAAGTGATAATGAAAACTTACTTGATCCTTTAGAAATTATCGAACATTTCGCAGGATTTAAGAAATATAAATATGGAAAGACTTACGTCTATATAGTAAGGAGATAAATTATGAAATGCGGATTATATCCAGGAAGTTTCGATCCTTTTACAAATGGTCATTTAGACATTGTAAAAAGAGGTAGCAAATTATTTGATAAATTATATGTTTGTATTGCAAATAACCCTGATAAGAAGTGTTATTTCAGCGTTGAAGAACGTATTGAGATGATTAAAGAAGCGTGCAAAGATATTCCTAATGTTGAAGTTGTATCTACTTCAGGCTTAGTTGTTAAAAAAGCTAGAGAATTAAATTGTAATGCTATTGTTAGAGGGTTACGAGCAGTTACTGATTTTGAATATGAATTCCAGCTCGCTGCAGGATATGAGTATATTGATCCAGAAATTGAAATGATTTTCTTGATGGCGACAGAAGGAAAAGGATTTATTTCTTCTTCAGCGGTTAAAGGATTCCATTCTTCAGGTGTAGATATTTCTCGTCTAGTACCTCCAGTTGTAGTTGATTATTTTAATAAGAAGAAATAGAGGCGAAAGCTTCTATTTTTTTTGCTAGCAAAATAAAAAGCTCGAATTTAATCGAGCTTAATAATTAATCATTTACGACTCTATAGTTTTTAGCGTAATCATACATATCAGATAAGATAGTTAATGTTTGATCTGATACTGTTTTGTTTGTTGGATAATCTGTTGAAGAGAATGTTGATGAAGAATCTTTTGCAATTCTGATATCGACGATATCTTCTCCACCGAATAAGACTGCGATTGGCATTGATAATGCTGATTTGATATCTGATGGCTCAACGCCTTTTGCGTCCCATACATCGATGTTTGCATTTTTTGCAGAGTAGCCCATTTTTGAAGCAAAGCCTTCTGCGTAAGTATTATATTCTTCTGAGTTATAGAATGTGCTTAATTTTTCAAACATGTAATCATATAATGTTGCGGATGAATCATCGATCCATTTTTTATTATTTTCATCCCATTTTGAAGAAACGTTTTTATTTTTGTCTGTGAAATCTACTACATAGAAGTGTGATTTTGCATCGTTTACTTTACTTGTTAAAACTCTATCGTAGAAGTTCTTAGCATTTTGTTCCATTGAAGTATTTTCAACAAAGAGAACAATTGTGTAATCATCAGAAGCTCTACCTTTTAATAAGTCACCTGAAACTTCATTATTTGGTTTTGTGTATTCTTTATAGTTGTAAGCAACTCCGCCTCTAGGTGAAGAATATACATCTTTAAATACACCTGTGAACCAAACACCATGATCTTTATAGAATTCACCAGTGTCATCTGGATTTGATAAATCTTTAATCCAAGTCATTAATGGTGAGTTAGATGAGAAAGAGAATATGATTAAGAAAATAATGACAACAATTAATAATGGTTGGACCCATGCTGTGTTTCTGATCCATTGCCAAATTCTCTTAAAGAAATTGCCAATTGCTTTAAAAAATTTATCCATGATAGCCTCCTAATTAAGGTTTATACCACTTACCTATGGTAAGTACTAATTCCAATATTCGCGAGTATAATGATAACATTATAGGTTTTAAGTTGCAATATCGAAAAAAGAATTTAGACAAAATAAAAATAGGTGTCAAATGTCTATAAAAACAACAAATTTGCGTTAATATTTTTCAAAAGCAATATTTTTATAGAAAATATTATCGTAAGTGTTAAAATAGGTATGCTTGAAAGGTAATTTTATGCAACAAATTAAAAGA
>OCVV012837953.1_pt1 | contig 12785 bp, 11 predicted proteins | sample 1539721 | NCBI WGS metagenome assembly OCVV01 (sample SAMN02144230, study PRJEB22623) | gut metagenome | biome: sheep rumen | host: Ovis aries | place: New Zealand
TTTCCCCTCGGCTAACAACGCATCGTGATTGTTCCGGCGCAATTGCGAGTGTCGTTCTAAGTAGTTCAGTTAGTGGGAAGTTTTAGTAATTGAAACTTCTCACATCGTGCATCCTATGTCTGACGGTGTTTATGCGAGCAGTGCGAACGGCACCGCCGTCAGGCAGGCTGCCGGTGTGAGGAAGTTAGTGTTATACAACAAGTGAGAAGTCATAGTAGGCAGTTAAGAGTTGCGGACGGCTTTACCCGGCATGGCAGTATAGCATATTTGCAGCTTGGGGGATCACAGATGAAAAATATGGAAGATATCACGATAAGGGAAGAACTTGAGAAGGTTGAGGAAAGTTCCTTAAGTCCTTTTGCAACCAGGAGTGTTGATACAAAAGGGCGGAGAAAGGATGAACCCCAATGTGATATCAGAACGGTTTTTCAGCGTGACAGAGACCGGATCATACATTCAAAAGCTTTCCGCCGGCTTAAGGATAAAACCCAGGTTTTCCTCAATCCTGAGGGGGATCATTACAGGACCAGACTTACCCACACCCTGGAGGTAAGCCAGATAGCAAGAACTATAGCAAAGGCACTAAGGCTTAACGAGGATCTGGTAGAAGCCATAGCATTAGGTCATGATCTGGGGCACACGCCTTTCGGTCATGCAGGTGAGCGTGCTCTTAACACCGCAATAAAGAAATGTGTCGGTGAGGGTGGTGATATGCTGGCCGCAGTGCAGCCGGATGCGGGTGATATCTGGGACGTTTTCAGTGCTAATGACAGCCTGATGAGATTCAGGCATAATGAGCAGAGTGTCCGGGTGGCAGAAGTGCTTGAAAGGGATGGAGAGGGGCTTAACCTTACCTGGGAAGTACTGGATGGCATGAGAAACCATCAGACCAGTATGATGCCGTCTACCCTTGAGGGTAAGATAGTAAGGCTTTCCGATAAGTTTGCATATATCCATCATGATATGGATGATGCTCTCAGGGCAAAGATACTTACGGATGACGATGTTCCTGCTGAGATTGGAAAAGTATTAGGTAAGACCACCAAAGAACGTCTGGACAAGCTGATCCATAATACCATAAGGACAAGTATCGGCAAGGACGACATTCTTATGGATGATGAGGTCTTGCAGGCTCTTTTGGATATGCGTAAGTTTATGTTTGAGAGGGTATATTCCAATCAGACTGTAAAGGGCGAAGAGCACAAAGCTGTAGCCCTGGTAGAGACTTTATATGAATACTACTTTGATCACCATGACGAGATGCCGAAGGAATACCAGGCGCTTATGGAAAAGGGAGATCCTGTATGGCGTGTTACCTGTGACTACATAGCCACTATGACAGACAGGTATGCCATATCAAAGTATGAGGAGCGCTTCATACCGAAGTCATGGAAATATTGAAAGTTTAGCTTTTAGGGGGAACATATGCCTTATTACTCGCAGGAGATCATAGATGAGGTTCTCTCAAAAACAGATATAGTGAGTGTGGTCGGTGAAAGAGTGCACTTAAAAAGACAGGGTGGAGGTTATGTGGGGCTCTGTCCTTTTCATAATGACAGAAATCCCTCTTTTTCTGTTTCTCCCAGTAAGCAGATATGCCGTTGCTTCAGCTGCCTTGAAGGCGGTGATGTTATTTCATTTGTGATGAAGTATGAAAATTATACCTTTCCAGAGGCTGTAAAGATGCTTGCTGACAGGGCAGGAGTATCGGTTCCCGAAGTAAAATACACTCCGGAAATGAAGCGTGAGATGGGTAAGCGGGAAAAGCTTTATGAGATAATGAATGAAGCGGAAAAATACTTTTTCTACCAGCTTAAAACTGAGGCCGGAGCACTGGGGCTTAAGTATTTTGAAGAAAGACAGCTGACACCGGAAACCATACAGCATTTTGGACTCGGATATGCCCTTCAGTACAGTAATGACATGGTGAAGTATCTCAGAAAAAAAGGATATGATGATGAGCTGATAAGAGAAGCCGGGCTGGGTGTTTTCTATGAAAAAGAAGGCATGGTGGATAAATTCATAAACCGTGTGATGTTCCCTATACAGAACAGTAATGGAAAGGTTATAGGATTCGGCGGCAGGGTATTGGGTGATGCAAAGCCAAAGTACCTGAATTCACCGGAAAACCTGATATTTGAAAAAAGAAAAAATCTTTTTGGTCTGAATAATGCCCGAAGATCCAAGAAGCGCTATATGATACTCTGTGAGGGGTATATGGATGTTATTGCCATGCATCAGGCGGGATTTACTGAAGCTGTGGCTTCACTTGGTACCGCATTTACCCCTGAACAGGCAATGCTCTTAAGACGCTTTACCAAGGATGTGCTTTTAGCCTATGACAGTGACGGACCGGGCGTGTCGGCTGCCCTGAAAGCACTGGCGATATTGAACGAAATGGATGATATGCATGGGCGTGTTATAAACATGCGGCCATACAAGGATCCTGATGAGTTCATAAAGAACCTGGGGGTTGAGGAATTCCAGAAAAGGATTGACCATGCCGAAGACGGATTCCTGTTTGAAGTAAGGCAGGCACATGTGCCGTTTGAAACAGAGAATGCAGGCGCAAGGGAGAGAACAGAATTTACAAGAACTCTTGTGGATATGCTCTGCAGGTTTGAAGATGAGATAGAAAGGGAAAACTATCTGACGGATGTTGCCTCTATCTATAATATTGACAGGGATACGCTGCACAAGGCTGTCATTGCTGCCGCCAGCCGTGGGGCAAGCGAAAGGACAAAAGCAGCTCTTAAAGTAAGAAGCCTGGGCAATGAGGAAAGCGCAAAAAGGAAGGATAGCATTAAGGGCAGCGTGAAACACTGTGAGATGACATTGCTGGCCTGGATAGCGCAGCGGCCGGAATTGTACGAGCAGATAAAGGAGGATATTTCTGCAACGGATTTTACTGATGAAGTATACCGTAAAGCTGCCGGAATTATTTTCGGACAGATCGCCAATGGAAAAGTGGTTCCTGCATTAGTTATAGAGCAGTTTGAGGAAGACGAAGAAAAACGTATGGTGACGGAGATTTTCTTTTCATCACCGGAGGAATTGGAACAGAATCATGATGTGGAGTCCGGCGCGGAGAGATTTAAGAATCTTGTAATTAAAGTAAAACAGAATGGTCTGGGGGCGTCGTCAAACATGGCGACGGATCCCGCAGCAGAACTGGAACGGTTAATAGCAGGGAAACGTCTTGTGGAAGACCTTTCCAGAAAAAAATACAGCGTATAATGAACAGTAATACAGAGATAAAGCTGTCCGCAAGAATGTATGCGGTCATAGGACTGGCGGGGAATGGGCTGTGCATAGCGGATATAGGCTGCGACCATGCTCTTGTAAGCATGGCCGTTGTGGAGCGGGGATTGTATGATCGGGCTCTGGCTATGGATCTCAGGGAGGGACCTCTGAGTGCAGCAAAGAAGAACATACTGGAAAGAGGATTTGCTGACAGAATTGAGTGCCGTCTTTCCGACGGAGCCGACGGCCTAAAGGAAAAGGAATGTGATGCCGCAATAGTTGCCGGAATGGGCGGACATCTCATGATCAGTATAATAGAAAAGAATATCGGAAAATTTAAGGATTTGGACCGCTTTGTGCTTCAGCCTCAGTCAGATGCGGAGGCTGTCAGAAGATTTCTGATAGCTGAGGGATTCTGCATTGTTGACGAAGATATGGTGTTTGAGGATGGTAAATATTATCCTATGATGGCAGTGGAATACAGACCGGAGGCATGTGGAGCCCATGAAACGTATCCGGAAGTATATGGGGACGTGGCATATATATTCGGTAAACGGCTGATAGAAAAGAAACACCCTGTTCTGCAGGCTTATCTTGAATACAGGGAAGGGATTCTTTCCGGCGTTATAGCTGAAATAGAACAGGCCGACATGGAAGCGGAAAGGAAGAACGCACGGCTGTACGAACTGAATCAGGAACTGGAACTTGTAAGGAGGGGGTTATGTATCTTGAGGAACTGATAAAAAAGCTTGAAGAACACTCGCCGTTATCTTTTGCAGAAGAATGGGATAATCCGGGGCTTATGTGCGGCCGGGGGAAGAAGGAAGTTAATTCTGTTCTGATCTCTGTTGATGCTACGGATGAAGTTGTGGAGGAAGCGGTGCTTTTAGGGGTTGATCTCCTGCTTACCCACCACCCTCTTATATTTGGATCGATATCCCATGTGACAGATGATGATATGACGGGAAGACGGCTGTTAAAGCTTATTTCTTCCGATATAGCCTGCTATGCTATGCATACTAATTTTGATGTTATAGGAATGGCAGATGATGCCGCTGACAGGATGGAGCTTTCAGACAGGGAAGTCCTTATGGTTACCAGCGAGGATTCCATCTCAAAGGAAGGTATAGGACGGGTGGGCAGACTGCCTCAGGAAATGAGCCTTGAGGACTGCGCTGAAATGGTAAAGGATGTATTCATGATTGACAGTGTCCGAATATTCGGTGATGTGTCCAGGAAGGTTTCAAGGGCTGCCATTTCGCCGGGGTCAGGAAAGGGGATGAGCAGGTACGCAATAAAAGCCGGTGCTGATGTGCTGATAACCGGCGACATAGGTCATCATGACGGAATAGATGCTGTAGCACAGGGACTGACCATAATCGATGCCGGACACTGGGGTATTGAAAAGATCTTCTGTACCTATATGAAGGATTTTATAAGAAAGGAGATACCCGGCTTAAATGTAAATATTGCGTCACAGACGCCTCCGTTTACCGTGGTATGAGTGTCTGTGAGACAGTGTTGGAGATAATGTTATAGCAAAAATAAGGCATGGGTTGCACAAATATCAAGGAGGTTGCTTATGGGTGAGATCATTATTGAAATCAACGGCGAAAAGAAGAAATATGAATCCGGAACAACGTATGAGCAGATCATACAGGATTATCAGGACAAGAGCGGCGATCATATAGCTCTTGTGTCAGAGAACGGGAAATTAAGGGAACTTTACAGGAAAGCAAAGGATGGTGCGGAAATCAGGTTTGTGACTTTATCCCAGCCGGATGGACACAAGACATACGAGAGAAGTGCCATACTGCTTACAATGAAGGCTATTGATGATGTGCTGGGCCACGATAAATCCAAGCAGTTCAAAGTGGAATTTGCCATAGGAAACGGATTGTTCATAAGACCTTTGTTTGATATGGATATTGATGATGCTTTTATAGAAAAGCTTAAGATCCGCATGAAAGAACTGGTGGGTGAGGCGCTGCCTGTTACAAAGACATCATATCCTACATCAGAAGCCAGAACCCTGTTTGAACAGAATGGCATGACGGATAAGAGCAGCCTCTTTAAGTTCAGGCGAGGCTCCAGCGTAAATGTTTATGACCTTGATGGATACAAGGATTATTTTTACGGATATATGCTTCCTAACACGAGCTGCGTAAAGTATTTTGATCTTGAGAAATATGAAAATGGATTTATGCTGATACTTCCTGCAGCGGGGACCCCTGACAAAGTTGATGCTTTTGAGCCACGGAAGAATCTTTTCAGCGCTCTGAATACGGCTACAGAATGGGGCCAGAAACTGCATATAAGTACAGTGGGAGACCTTAACGAAAAAATCTGTGCCGGTGCAATGGATAGTGTTATACTTGTGCAGGAAGCACTTCAGGAAAGGCGCATCGCTGAAATAGCGGCGGATATAGTGAAGAGGGGCGGTGTGAAATTTGTAATGATAGCCGGACCTTCATCATCAGGCAAGACGACATTTTCCCACAGGCTGTCTGTGCAGCTCTCAAGCTTCGGACTGACCCCACATCCTATAGGTGTGGATGATTATTTCAAGAATCGTAAGGATACGCCTAAGGATGCTGACGGTAATTACAATTTCGAATGCCTTGAGGCAATTGATGTGGAGCTTTTCAACAGTGATATGCTTAAGCTCCTTGAAGGTGAGGCAGTAGAGCTTCCTACGTTTAATTTTGTAACAGGCGAGCGTGAATATAAAGGAAATATAAAACAGCTTGGACCGGATGATATACTTGTAATTGAAGGCATACATGGTCTTAACGATAAGATGAGCTACGCGCTGCCGGTATCGAGCAAATATAAGATTTATATCAGTGCGCTTACGAGTCTTAATATTGACGAGCATAACAGGATACCTACGACAGATAACAGGCTTCTGCGGAGGCTGGTGCGTGATGCAAGGACAAGAGGTGCTTCTGCGCAGAGGACTATCGGAATGTGGCCTTCAGTAAGGAGAGGTGAGGAAGAGAACATCTTCCCTTTCCAGGAAAATGTTGATGCGACCTTTAATTCCGCATCCATATATGAGATGGCAGCTTTAAAGCCTTTTGCAGAGCCGCTGCTTTATTCTGTGACACCGGATATGGCGGAGTATCAGGAGGCTAAGCGTCTGCTTAAATTCCTGGATTATTTCCTGAGCATAAGCAGTGAAAAGCTTCCATTTAATTCGATAGTAAGGGAATTTGTAGGGGGAAGCTGCTTCAAAGTATGATTACTGACTAAAACTTCCCACCATTTTTTAACTAATTATAAATTACTAAAGTGACTAAGGAGGAACATCATGAGTAATGCTGAAAAAGCTTTAATGCTCCACGCGGAGTGGAAAGGAAAGGTAGAGACCGTGTCAAAGACACCGGTGGATTCAAGGGAAGCACTTGCGCTTGCTTATACACCGGGGGTAGCGGAGCCCTGCAAGGTGATCGCACAGGATCCGGATGCGGCTTATAAATATACCATAAAGGGTAACACTATTCTTGTTGTATCCGATGGAAGTGCTGTACTGGGACTGGGCAATATCGGTCCGAAGGCTGCTATGCCTGTTATGGAGGGAAAGGCCATTCTTTTCAAGGAATTCGGAGGTGTAAATGCAGTACCGATCTGTCTGGATACCCAGGATACGGAGGAAATCGTAAAGGCAGTGACCTGGCTTGCACCGGGCTACGGTGGAATAAACCTGGAGGATATAAGTGCACCCAGGTGTTTCGAGATAGAAGAAAAGCTTAAGGAGACACTTGATATTCCTGTATTTCATGATGACCAGCACGGAACTGCCATTGTGGTACTGGCAGCCCTTATCAATGCGACCAAGATAGTAGGCAAGGAGCCTGCTGCCTGTAAGGTAGTGATAAGCGGCGCAGGTTCAGCAGGAATTGCCATCTGCAAGCTTCTTATGAACTATGGTTTTAAGAATATCATTCTCTGCAACAGCAAGGGCGTGATCTCAAAGGATGCACCGAAGCTCAACTGGATGCAGAAGAAGATGGTTGACATAACAAATCCTGAAAATATAAGCGGTACCACCGCTGACGCAATGAAGGGGGCAGATATCTTTATCGGTGTTTCTGCACCGGGTGTTGTGACACAGGATATGGTTAGGAGCATGAACAAAGATGCCATAATCCTTGCAATGGCTAATCCTGTTCCGGAGATAATGCCCGATCTTGCTAAAGAGGCTGGAGCCCGTATCGTCGGAACCGGAAGGTCGGATTTCCCTAATCAGGTAAATAACGTGATAGCCTTCCCCGGAATTTTCAGGGGAGCATTGGAAGGCAGGGCAAAGCAGATTACCGAGGATATGAAGATGGCAGCAGCGAAGGCAATCGCATCACTCATACCAGATGATGAGCTTTCCGAAACAAACATCATTCCTGAAGCATTCCATCCTTCCGTAGCGGATGTGGTTGCGGAAGCGGTAAAGAGCCATATAACAGAAACAAACCGCAAATAACGGAGCAATGATGCAGGAAGAAAATGCTAAACAGTGGGGGGATAAACCATATTACTCCCTGGATTATTACTTCAAGAAAATTTTTGGAACTAAGATTTATAAGATAGCACTCAATGCCGGGATGACCTGTCCTGTAAGAGATGGGACTCTCGGCAGCAGAGGCTGTATTTTTTGCTCAAAAGGTGGTTCCGGTGAGTTTGCCTCTGCAGCATCAAGTGACGGGAAGCCTGACATAAGGGCGCAGCTGGAAGAGGGCAAAAAGCTGGTCAGCTCCAAGAATCCGGTAAAGTACCTGGCATATTTCCAGGCATATACCAATACCTATGCTCCTGCAGAGGAATTGAAGGTATTGTATAAGGCTGCTCTTGATGACCGGGATGTCATTGGAATATCGATAGCAACCAGACCGGACTGCCTGCCGGATGAAGTCTTAAAACTTCTGGATGAACTCAAACGTGAGTACCCTGAAAAAGTGATCTGGATAGAACTGGGTCTTCAGACTATCCACAGGGAAACCGTGAAGTATATCAGAAGGGGATATGAGACATCTGTTTTTGAACTGGCAGTACACAGGCTGAATGATATGGGAATACCTGTTATAGTTCATGTGATACTGGGGCTGCCGGGGGAGAGCGTGGAAATGATGCATTCCACCATTGAATATCTGAACACCTTTCCCATATTCGGGATAAAGCTTCAGCTTCTTCATGTTTTGAGTGGAACTGACATGGCTGATGATTTTGAAGCAAGGAAGTTTGATGTGCTTACCAGATCGGAGTACACGGATTTAGTAATATCATGTCTGGAACTGCTGTCACCGGAGATAGTGATACACAGACTTACGGGGGATGGCCCCAAAAGCATACTTATAGCCCCGGGGTGGAGCGGCGATAAGAAAACTGTGATGAACGGCATACATTCGGAAATGAGAAAGAGGAATACTTTTCAGGGAAGGTTATATGGCAGAAACTGACGGATAGTAAATGAAAACAGCCGGTGCAGATGCACCGGCTGTTTTTTGTTCTGTCTACGGCGGGATAAGCAGTAAGACTCCGCCGTATATATGATCAGCATGCCGCTGCCCTTCCCCCATATCGTCAGCTATGGCCATCGCGCCAGCGAAAGATATGTGCCCCGGATCAAGATGTGTCTGTGGGGAGATCCGATCAACATGCCACGACTGCATTATAGACCATTGATTTACAAAATTAATTATTATGTAAACTTCTGCAGGATGTTGTTCATGTCCTGCATTTGATGTCTGAAGCAACAGAACCTGCAGGTCCTGTTACTTCGGGACCCGGTTTGTCATAAAAGAAAATTATAATCCTTCAGTATGTTGCGAACACGTATCAGATATGACCTGGAAATGTAGCATGACTCTCCGGTGTCAAGACGCACCTCGTTTTTGTGGATCTCACGAATCCGGGAAAAGCTCACATATTCGGTGTTGTTTATGCGGATGAGCTTATCAGAGTAGGCCTTAAGGGCTTCTGCAAGATCTTTTAGCCTGCATCTGATCTTGAACTCGTCGGAATTTCTGAAATAAAAAAAGGCATTTCTGCCAAGATGCTGAATTCGGGTTATCTGCTCAATTTCTACCATGTACTGCCTGCATTTAAAACGTATGCATTTCAGGTTTCCGTTTTTTTCCGGGTGGTTCTCAAAAATGATTTCTTTAACAGCCGGACATGAACCGGCTTTTGTTTTAGAAGAAACTATAGTGTTCAGAAGTTCATCACGCTCTGCGGCTGTCAGTTGTGTAAGATAATTAATGACCTGTGCTTTAAAAAGATTGCTTTCGATGAATTCATCACCATAAAAATCAATATTCATAAGTACCCCCATATCAGTTTGAATTACTGCAGAAATGTCTGTTCCTGCGACCGTTCACCCTGGCCGTTCCCCCTCCGTTCGAGCCTGACGATGGACAGGTTTAGTTGTTTTCACCTCCTTCCGAGATCGAAGCTTCTTTCTTTATCCGTGCAAGGTGTTCACGGATCTTGCTTTCATAACCTTGCCCGGAGGGTTCATAGAATACTGTGCCGGAAAGCTCGTATGGAAGATACTGCTGGTCTACATAGTGGTTTGGAAAATCATGAGCATAGAGATATCCTTTTCCACGCCCCAGCTTTGCCGCACCCTTATAGTGCGCATCCCGCAAATGATCGGGAACAGGAAGATTGCCCGTTTCCTGTACCACAGCCATAGCTTTTTCAATGGAATTATTCGAACTGTTGCTCTTGGGGGCAGAAGCAACATAGTTAACGGCTTCTGCCAGTATTATCTGGCTCTCAGGCATACCGACACGCTCGACCGCAAGGGCAGCGGAGGTTGCGACATTGAGCGCATTGGGATCTGCCAGTCCCACATCCTCAGCGGCGCATATCATGATCCTTCTAGCGATAAATTTGATATCCTCGCCGGAGTAGAGCATCTTGGCGAGATAATAAACTGCGGCGTCCGGATCGGAACCGCGCATACTTTTTATGAAAGCAGAAATGGTATCGTAATGATTATCGCCGTCTTTGTCAAAACGGATGCGTCTTTTCTGTATGCATTCACTTACTACCTCTGCTGTAAGATGGATCATTCCATCCGCTGAGCGTTCGGTTGTCAGTACGCCAAGCTCCAGAGCATTGATCGCATGCCTTGCGTCACCGCCGGCCTGATCTGCAAGGAAATCCAGGGCATCATCTGTTATGTCGGCTTTGTAGGAACCCAGTCCTTTTTTATCATCCTTCAGAGCCCTCTTAATAAGGGTTTTAATCTCGTCATCCGTCAGGGGATAGAGCTCGAAGATCATTGACCTGGAGATAAGTGCTCCATTTACTTCAAAATAAGGATTTTCCGTGGTTGCACCTATGAGGATAATGGTGCCGTCCTCTACATAGGGCAGAAGGTAATCCTGCTGTGCCTTATTGAACCGGTGGATTTCGTCGATAAAGAGTATGGTCCTTGTGTCATTCAGCACCTTGTTGTTCTTGGCGATGTCAACCACTTCCTCCATGTCTTTCTTGCCGGCTGAAGTTGCATTGATCTGCCTGAAATCAGCCGAAGTGGTGGCGGCAATGACTTTTGCAAGTGTCGTCTTTCCTGTTCCGGGTGGACCGTAGAATATGATTGAGCTTATTTTATCGGCTTTTATGGCCCGGTAAAGCAATTTATCCGGACCGATGATGTGTGACTGACCCACAACCTCATCAAGGGTCTCAGGCCGCATCCTGGCAGCCAGGGGCGATTCGTTCTCATCCGAAAGGGAACTCATATATGAAAAAAGATCAATGGTTTCGCTGGAACTCTTAGACATATCTCGACTGTATTTTTTATGTACAGTGTTTTCTGCTGTACTTTACTGATGCGGCAAATCCGCATGTATTTATCGGCTTCAACTACACAAAATTATAGCATATTCATACAGAATTAGCCATCCGTAGTTTGGCAGGGAAGCAATGACAGGTTAATCGTTAATGTCTGTTTCAGTACAAAATGATTCAGGATGAGACTTAGGTGTTATAATGAAAAAACTAATAAAATTGACTTTGAGGATATGGGATGAGTGACAAAAAGAAGATAGCTGCAGTGACAGTCTTACTGGTATTTATTTTGTTTTGCATAATTGCGGCACTGTTTTATTTTCAGGTACCCAACATGGTTATTGCGCGGGAATACAGCCATCGCGGAATAGATGTCTCACATTATCAGGGTGATATTGACTGGGAGAGCATTGAAAAGCAGGGCGTAGAGTTTGTTTATATCAAGGCTACTGAAGGAAGTTCGCATGTAGATGAATGCTATGAGTCGAATAGAAGTAATGCTGAAAAAACAGGAATACATATAGGTTTTTATCATTTCTTCAGTTTTGAAAGTCCCGGAATATCACAGGCTGAGAACTATATTGAAACTGTAGGAAATCTTGAGGGGAACTTGATACCGGCTGTAGATGTTGAGTATTATGGCAGTCAGCAGCATCCGGACAAAGCCTCCGTCAATAAAGAACTGACGGATATGCTGGAGTATTTGGAAGAGTATTATGGCAGGAAACCGGTGATCTATTCCACGCAGTCTTTTTACAATGAATACCTGAAGAACGGATATGAGGATTATCCTCTTTGGATAAGGAATGTATATCTGGCTCCGGTACAGGATTGGACGATCTGGCAGTATAGTGACCGGCTGGTATTGGACGGAATGTGGGGACAGGAGAAATATACAGACGTCAATGTCCTGAGAGGGGAGATTTCTGATCTGGAACTGTCAAAATGACAGGTCTGTTAGAAATAAAAAAAGAGTGGAGCTGTAAGCCGGGTTCTGTCATAGCACCTAAGTGCCGGGATGATCATCTATCTCGACTGTATGTTGCCATACAGCTCAAGCGACCCACCTGGAGACGGACCGGGCAGGTCCATGGTCTCCTGTTTGGTCTTGCTTCGGATGGGGTTTACAATGCGTCCTGTGTTACCACAAGACCGGTAGTCTCTTACACTGCCTTTTCACCTTTACCCTCCGGCAATGCCGGAAGGCTGTTTGTTTTCTGTTGCACTTTCCCGGGAGTCGCCTCCGCCGGACGTTATCCGGCATCCTGCCCTGTGAAGCCCGGACTTTCCTCACGCATCTGCGTGCGATCATCCGCTCCGCTCGATAAAGGATTATAACATAAGCTCCGGATATTAGCCATATGTCTTGTGACTCAGGCTTTAATTTTCTACTTGCATATATTCCGTTTTATATCGCCGGATATGAACGCGAGCTTCCTACAGAGAAAGACTAACAAAAGGTTTCCGTGTTTCGGGAAAATTTCTGAAAAATCCGTTTAAATCAGCCTCTGGTTCTGCTATAATCTACTTGTATCTTTATGCTCACGTGCAGGGGTAAAGAATCCGCACTGGCAGGCCGATACATGAAATGGGAATTTCTCATATTTTTGACGGAAAGGGGCTTGACAGCTATGCGTAACAGACCTACGCTCCTTAGAGCAGAGCAGAGCAGAGCAGAGCAGAGCAGAGCAGAGCAGAGCAGAGCAGAGCAGAGCAGAGCAGAGCAGAGCAGAGCAGAGCAGAGC
>OCVV011123060.1_pt1 | contig 12779 bp, 7 predicted proteins | sample 1539721 | NCBI WGS metagenome assembly OCVV01 (sample SAMN02144230, study PRJEB22623) | gut metagenome | biome: sheep rumen | host: Ovis aries | place: New Zealand
AGTGAGCCGCAGCCGAATGCGAAGTATTCGTGTGCGGCGAGCGTCGTGATAGCGAGATAAAACTCGCACAGCGTGTTTTATCTCGCTATCGTATCCTATATTCTGAATACAGACAGTGCAAAGGGGCATGTGGATTTATTCTGCATGCCCTTTTCTGTTTTCGCAGGTTTTCCGATAATGCGGAGAGGGCTGTCGATTGAACGATTGGACTCGTTGCGTGACATCTGCAAGGCTGTTTGATAATGCGGAGAGGACTGTCGCACACGCAGCGCGAGGAAGATTGTACACGGCTTTTGAATTGTGTATATTGTGTTGTATATCATGTTATATATCGTGTTGTGTATCGGGTTGTGTATCGGGTATTCAGAGGCGTCTCTCCAGAGTAACTGTTGATTGGTTTTTGGATAAGTAGTGAGGTGAAGCACATGTCAACCGGTTTACTTTCAGTATTTATTATCCTGGCTGTTATCGTTATTGCGGTCTTGACAAAAAGGTGCGCAGAGGTTCTGATTGCAGGATCATTGCTCGCGTGTCTGGTTTATTATAAAGGGAGTTTCCTGACAAAGTGGTGTCAGCTCATCCAGGACACACTCGCTGAAAATGTCTGGATCATCATCGTCTGCGGCCTGTTCGGCAGCCTGATTGCGCTGCTGACGGCGTCGAAGGGAAGCTATGGATTTTCACGGCTTGTTTCAAGATTTTGCAACACGGAACGCAAGACGTTATTTACTTCCTTTATTCTCGGCATTCTCATCTTTGTAGATGATTATCTGAATGTGCTGACCATCGGTGTGTGCATGAAGGGTGTCTATGACAAGAGAAAGATCCCGAGAGAGGCACTGGCTTATATGCTGGATGCTACGGGCGCTCCGGTATGCGTTATGCTTCCGTTCTCCACATGGGCAGTTTTCTACGCGGGCATCTTCGCTGATCAGGACAGCGTGCAGAAGCTCGGCTACGCGACCGGTCTTCAGGCCTATACGCACGCCATTCCGTATCTGTTCTACCCGATTTTCACTCTTCTGATTGTGTTCCTGTTCTGCCTTGGCGTCATGCCGAAGATGGGCACGATGAAGAAGGCGTACCAGCGTGTTGCTGAAACCGGTATGGTATACAGCGAAAAGAGCCGCAAATACAATCATGACGAAGAGGGATACACGGAGGAAGGCAATATCTGGGATTTCATCATCCCGATGGGCGTGCTTGTCGCTCTCGCGATCGCGACAGGCAATCTGCTTCTTGCGGTCGTGGTAGGCATTCTGGTCTGCTTTGTGATGTACATACCGAGAAAGGTCATTCGCATGGAGGATTTCTATACGACGATCTGCAAGGGATTTGCCGACATGCTTCCGATCCTGATCCTTCTGATCATGGCGTTTTCTCTGGAAAAGGTGCTGGCCGATATGAAGATGACGGATTTCATCATTCAGATTGCGGAGCCCGTTCTTACGAGATCTGTGTTCCCGGCGGTTACCTTCGTTCTGGTAGCGGTTCTGGCATTCACAACCGGATCTCTCTGGGGCATGAGCGCTATCGTAACTCCGATTGTTTTTCCGCTTGGAGCAGCGGTTGGCGCGAACACGATTCTGATCATGGCCGCGGTTATTTCCGGAGGTGCTTTCGGAAGCCACGCGTGCTTCTATACCGACGCGACGCTTCTGTCCTCGCAGAGCGCCGGCATCGACAACATGGAGCACGCACTATCGCAGCTGCCTTATGTGCTGATTGCTGCCGGTGCGTCGGTTGTCGCGTATCTGGTCTGCGGATTTGTCATGTAGCGTAGCAGGTTATCGGATTTGTCATGTAGCGCAGCAGGTTATCGGATATGATATGAGATGCGTAAATATCCGGACAGGCAGTGATCGGGCAATTGTTGTGGGAGGAAATCTGTGACCGGACATGTACAGGGTGTTGTGCTCCATACAGCACGTGGCGTTTCACTCAGCCTGTGGTGCTCCGTATAGCGCGTGGTGTTTCACTCAGCCTGTGGTGCTCCATACAGGACGTGGCGTTTCATACCGTCCGGTGGTTTATTTAGAAAGAGGAATGATTATGAGCAAGAGTAAATTTGTGGTAACCGTGAACCGACAGTTTGGCAGCATGGGAAGACCGATCGCAAAGCGTATGGCAGAGGAGCTGGGAGTCGAGTATTACGACAGAGATCTGATTGAGAAGGCCGCGCAGGAGCTGGATCTTCCGGCCTCGGTGATTGAGGAATCGGAGGAATCGGCGAGGAAGGGCGTCGAGAATCCGTTCTCCCGGATGCAGTTTCCGCTGGGCGGAGGCACAAGTGATGTGCAGGACAAGATTTTTCATACACAGCAGAACATCATTAAGTTTCTGGCGCAGAGGGAATCCTGCATTATCGTCGGCCGGTGCTCGGATTTTATTCTGGCTGAGATGCCGAACACGATGCATATCTACATCTACGCTTCCTATTCGGACCGGCTGCATCACTGCATCTATGATCTGAAACTGGAGGAGCAGGAGGCGCGCCGCATGATCAAGGCGGTAGATGACGCGAGAGATGAGTATCAGATGCATTACGCAGGCTATCTGCCGGACGATAAGAGGTATAAGGACATCATGATCAACAGCAGTCTGTTCGGCGTGCAGGGCACTGCGGAATATCTTACGGACGCAGTCAGACGGAAATTCAGTTTGTGAGGCGATGATCGTCAACTGCCCACTGCCTGAAGGCAGTGGGTTTTCGCCTGCAGCAAATGACAGGCAGTGCAGTGGATTTCGCCTGCAGTAAATGACAGGCAGTGAGTTTCCGCCTGCAGCAAACGAAAGGATTTTATTTTATGAAATATTTGATCAGAAGTACGGTGGTATACCGTGGATATGACGCTCTGCCTTCCCCGGAGTCGATTCTGGTGGAGGACGGAGTGATTCGGAAAATTCTTCCTTATGAAGTGAACGCAGAGGCGCTTCCGGATGGGATAAAGGTTCTGGATTTCGGTGACCGGCTGGTGATGCCCGGATTTATCGATGCGCACACGCATTTTTTTACCGGAGCCATGGAGAACAGCGAGCATGTGTGCAGCGAGATCGCGGATTCGGTCTCCGAGGAGGACTGTACGCGGATCGTCGGGGAATACGCGGCAAAGCACCCGGAGGAAAAGGTGATCCGGGGAAGCGGATGGTTTCTTCCAAAATGGAGGACGACGACGCTTCCGACGAAAAAAAGTCTCGACGCGGTGGTTCCGGACCGTCCTGTTCTGCTGAAATGCGCGGACGCGCACAGCTACTGGCTGAACAGTGCGGCACTTCGAGTGTGCGGGATTACGCCGGACATGAAGCCTGAGAGCGGTTCTGTCGGTCTTCTTCCGGATGGAGAGCTGAGCGGAATGCTGATCGAGCCGGCCGCGTATGAGCCTGCGGATAAGGTGTTCCGCACCTTCTCGGATGATGAGTATCGGAAGATTATTGAGGATTTCGAGGGGGTTCTGGCAGGATACGGCATCACCGCGCTCAGCGAGATGTTCGCGCCCGATTATAATGAGGAGAACAACCATCTCTGTGAGATGATTCATTCGATGGCAGAAGAGGACAGGCTGAGCGCTCATCTGTACCTGTTTCCGCGTCTGTTCGGTTATACGGATTTTTCCGCGGCAGAGAAATGGAAGAAGCAGTTTGCCGGGAAATGGTTTGACATCCCGGGCGTGAAGGGATTTCTTGACGGGGTTACAGAGACCTACACCGGTCTTCTGCTGAAGCCCTATACGGACCGGCCGGATACCTGCGGAATCGGGGTGCCTCTGCGGGAGTATGACGACGTCAGAGAGTCTGTCATTGCCGCAAACAGGGAAGGATTTTCCGTCAGGTTGCACTGCATTGCGGATGGCTCCGTCCGGATGGCGCTGAATCTCTTCGAGGATTCTATCCGCGCCAACGGGGACAGGGATTATCACAATACAATTGAGCATATCGAGAATATCGATCCCTCGGATATCCCGAGGTTCCGGAAGCTTCACGTGATTCCGTCCATGCAGCCGGCACATCTGGTTCTGGATGAGAACGGCAAGATCCTCCATATCGGAAAAGAGAGAATACGCTATGAATGGCCGCTCCGCTCCATGGCTGAGGCGACGGGAACGCTGGCGATCGGAACCGATTTTCCTGTGGTCGGCATTGATCCGTTCCAGACGATATATACCGCAGTCACGCGAAAGGATTATCAGCATCATCCGACCGGATTCAATCCGGAGGAAAAACTGACGATGCTGCAGGTTCTGTCCGGATATACCTTCAACGCCGCGCGCGCATACCACATGGAGGACAAGATCGGCAGCCTCAAGGAGGGAAAATACGCAGACATCATTGTGCTGAAGGAGAACCTGTTCACCATGCCGGAGGAGGAGATCATGGACAATCAGGTCGTCTTCACGATGTGCTGCGGAAAAATCACGAATGATGCGCTGAAGATTTGTGAAAAGGTGAGGAAGTAAGAGCCGAGCTGGCGCAACGGTTCCGCCAGCTCGCAGCTGAAGATTTGTAAACAAGTGAATATTAAGAAGGAAAATCAGGGACGGTCAGAGACCTGTCCCTGCGCCGTCCGTTCCGGACATGATCCGGAAAAGTTCCAGCCGTGAGGAAATATGAAACTTCCGGTAGATGTTCTGCATATGCTTCTGCAGAGTGTTGTCCGTGATATGGAGCTGCTCGCGGATTTTTGCATTCGGAATCGCCTTCATGACAAGCCGGACGATCTCAGCCTCCCGCCGGGTCAGTCCGGCTTTTTCGATCAGGGCGTCTGTCCGTTCTGTGGTGAGGGCCGCGGATGCGGAATTCGGCAGAAGCGCATCCGGAGCTTTCAGAAGCAGACGGCCGTAGATGTAGTTCAGATGCTTGTCGAGAGACTTCAGCAGGGTCATGTCGTCTTCTGAGAAGGGCGGATCCTCCCGGGTGCGGAACAGTGTGATCACGCCCAGAAACTTCCGTTCATACACGATCGACATCTGGAGAGTGTCATAGATATGGTACGGGCGATAGCATTTTTCATAAATCGCGGAATGAAGGCGGCTTTCGTTCTTCAGAAGATCGCTCTCCCGAAGCACCGTGGAGACCTTGGAGTGGAGCATCCACTGGATTTCGTCGTCCTCGTAGTTATCGATGTATTTCTGCTCCGCGGCGGTAAAATCTGCCGGATCGCAGTACACGCCATTGAAGGTGAAGCGGGGTGCATCAGGGTCCGCAGTCAGAAGACTGGCATAGGGGCTCGGAATCAGCATCCGGAGATAGGAGAGGAGATCGTGGTTAATTCCCTCGGCATCGTTGGAAGTATACAAAGAGTATAGGAGATCACTGAAGATCAGCAGATGATTGGTATCCATTATTCTGTCACCTCATTTTAAGTCGGTTTATTTACTAGGGGAAGCTGTGGTATCACGGGATCGTACAGGATTATGGTATCCTGGGAGAACGTACCTGCAAATACCGGAAATCAAGTATAAAAATCGCAGAATCCGGGAATGGCAACGGCTTTCGGACTTTGTTAGAATATAACCAGCAGTTAAATATAACAGCACCGATACAAAGGCGTATCTGTCACTTGTCATGACGGATGCGCTTTTTTTATCAGTATCTGCAGGAAACCGAAGCAGCAGGTATGGACAGCTTACAGCTTCCCGGATCCGCAGGGAAAGGATCTGCGGTTACAGAACCTGCAGTTATAGAACTGTCAGTTTACAGAGTTATCAACAGTTAGAAAGAGTTATAAACAGGAGGAAAAAACTATGGCAGACACAGCAAAGACAATCAAGGATCTGGATCGTATTATAGGTCTTATCGAGACGGACAGCAAGGACATTCCGAAAGACGAGAAGAAGAGAATGGTTGCAGAGACGCTGGATTACTTCAACAACTATGTCAGCCCGGGCTGGCTGAAATACAGAAAGTCCGTATCCTCCGATTCGGAAGGCGGAGCGGTTCTGGAGTGGGAGGACGGCGGCGCGTACGTATACGGGCTGAACGGTGAGAAATTCATCGACTGTCTCGGCGGCTTCGGAATCTACACCTGCGGACACAGAAATCCGGAAATCCTTGACGTCGTGAAGAAACAGCTCGATCATCAGGCACTTCACTCACAGGAGCTGCTTGATCCGCTGAGAGGATATCTGGCAAAGGCGCTCGCGGACATCACCCCGGGTGACCTGCAGCAGTGCTTCTTCACAAACGGCGGCGCAGAGGCCGTTGAGATGGCTCTGAAACTGGCACGTATCGCTACCGGCGGCAGATGGTACATCTCCATGGTAGGCGCATTCCACGGCAAATCCATGGGTGCGATCTCTGTAGGAGGCAAGGATACCTACCGTGTACCGTACACACCGATGGTACAGCAGGTACAGCATGTTGAGTACGGAAACGCAGAGGATGTAAGAAAGGCGATCAAGAATCTTCAGGCAGTTGGTGAGAGCGTTGCGGCAGTTATCGCTGAGCCGATTCAGGGTGAGGCGGGAGTCATTGTTCCTCGGAAGGGATATCTGCAGCAACTTCGTGACATCTGTGACGAGACCGGCGTTGCGCTGATCTTCGATGAGATCCAGACCGGCATGGGCCGTACCGGCACGATGTGGAGATGTGAGGCAGAGGGAGTGACTCCGGATATCATGACCTTCGGTAAAGCCTTCGGCGGCGGCATCATGCCGATCACCGGAATCATCTTCAAGCCGAAGATGTGGGGACAGCAGCTGATCGACAACCCGTGGCTGCTCGGGTCTCCGACATTCGGAGGAAACCCGGTATGCTGCGCGGCGGCACTTGCGACGATCCGCTATATGCTGAAAAACGATATCCCGGGCGTATGCAGAGAGAAAGGAAAGATTCTGAAGGCAGGACTTCAGTCCATGGCTGAGAAGTATCCGGATATCATTCAGGAGGTCCGCGGAGAAGGATTGATGCTCGCCGTAGAGTTCGTGAACTGCGAGGTCGGCTACGCGACCGCTAAGGGCCTGTTCGCCCGGAGGGTCATGACAGCGGGAACACTGGTGAACGCGAAGACTATTCGTTTCGAGCCGACAGCAGTTATCTCCGAGCAGGATATCAAGGATGTTATCACGAGACTGGATGAGTCGCTCGCGGACGTAAGAGCGGCAAAGTAAGTTCAGGATCATAATTATCGTCTGAGCTTATGAAATAAGGTAAGTTCAGACGATAATAGTATTACGCGAACAGTGAGCCGCAGCCGAATGCGAAGTATTCGTGTGCAGCGTCGCGTTAGCGAGATAAAACTCGCGTAGCGTGTTTTATCTCGTTGTCTGCATGAGCAGCAGGGTAAGCGCTATTTAAGAATAGCACCACATGCGGCATAAGCTCCGGATGGATCCGTGCTGTGTACTCTCGCAAAATCTATATACAAGGAGGAAACGGATGGAAATCATAAAGAATTATATCAATGGTGTCTGGAAGGAATCCGTATCCGGAAAGACAGAGGAAGTGATCGGACCCGCAGACGGCAGTGTGATCGGTGTTGTGACAGACAGCGTGCCGCAGGATGCGGAGGAAGCCATCGCCGCCGCGAAGAAATCCTTTTATACAGACCGCACCTGGAGGGATATGCCGGGTGTGGCAAGAGCGGGAATCCTGTATCGGATTGCGGAGCTGATCGATGAGAATGCCCATGATCTGGCCGTGACAGATACTCTGGACAATGGAAAACCGCTCCGCGAGGCGGAGGGTGACGTCTCAGACGCCGCCGAATGCTTCCGTTATTATGCCGGCCTGATCGATAAGCCGGAAGGCGGCGCTTATGCGACCAATAACGGATTCGGTGAAATGCTGAATATGACCGTAAAGGAGCCGGTGGGTGTCTGCGCGCAGATTACGCCATGGAACTACCCGCTGCTGATGTCCTGCTGGAAGTTGGCACCCTGTCTGGCAGCCGGAAACTCTCTGGTATTCAAGCCGAGCTCCAAGGCACCCCTGTCCACGGCAAAGCTGTTTCATCTCTTTGAGGAGGCGGGTCTTCCTGCCGGGACGGCAAATCTTGTGCTCGGCAGCGGATCAAACGTCGGAAATGTATTCGCGGAGAGCGAAGATGTCGATATGATTACCTTTACCGGAAGCACAAAGGTCGGTCAGGGGATCGCGCGGGCGGCAGCCGGTAACCTGAAAAAGGTCGGCCTGGAGCTTGGCGGAAAATCTCCGGTGGTCATTTTTGATGACTGTGATCTTGAAGCCGCAGTGGAATGGGTCATGATCGGAATCTTTTTCAACGCAGGCCAGGTGTGCTCGGCCACTTCCAGACTGATCATTCAGGATGGAATCCATGATGCCTTCATCAAACGGCTGGCTGAGAAGGCATCCAAAGTTACCATCGGCCCCGGAATGGAGAATCCGGATCTTGGACCTGTGGTTTCCGAGGACCAGATGAACAAGATCCTGTCCTACATCAGGACCGGAATTGAGGAGGGTGCCGAGCTCGTATGCGGAGGAAAACGTTATACAGAGAACGGATGCGACAAAGGCTATTACATCGAACCGACTGTCTTTGATCACTGCAGGCCGGATATGCGCATCGTAAAGGAAGAAATTTTCGGACCGGTTCTGAGCGTGCTTACGTTCCACACAGAGGAGGAAGCCGTAGCGCTTGCAAACGATACGGAATACGGACTGGCCGGAGCGGTGATCACCCGGGAGGGCGCGAGAGCACTTCGCGTCACCAGAGAACTCCGTGCGGGAATCACGTGGATTAACTGCGATCAGCCTACCTTCTGCCAGGCACCATGGGGCGGCTACAAGAAGAGCGGCATAGGACGTGAGCTGAGCGTACAGGGACTGGATGAATATCAGGAAACGAAGCAGATCAATATTAATCTGCATCCGGAGAATCCGGTCGGGTGGTATGTACACTGAGCAAGCTCCCCGCGTGCCAGGAACATTGCGACTGGACGAATGTATAAGTCCCCGCGGTGCTGCGCTGCTGCGCAGCTCTCGCACCGCTAACAGGTATGAGCATTCTCGTGCCGCTTGCGCGTCACTTCATGCTCATACCTGTTGTCGTCGCTAATGTTCCTGCCCGTCGGTGAGCAAGCTCCCCGCGTGCCAGGAACATTGCGACTGGACTTATACACAAAAATGAGTATTTTATTTTGGGACGTGTTCTTATAGAATAGGGAACTGATGACAGGCAAAGATGCTTAATCATAAGAGCATCTCTGCCTGTCTTTTTTTACGCGAACAGTGAGCCGCGGCCGAATGCGATGTATTCGTGTGCGGGCCGGCCGGGAGGCGGGGAAGAACTGCAGAAGAGCTGTATTCACTGTTGTGAGATGCATTCCCGGAATAGGAGGTAGAAAAAGTGGAAGAAAAAAGACTTGATTTTGTGAAATCCGTTCCTGAAATCTTCGGCAGCCTGGTATTCAACGATCAGGTTATGAAGGAACGTCTGCCGAAGGACGTATATAAGGCGGTTCATAAGACAATTAAAAACGGCAGCCATCTGGAGCTTGACGTGGCAAATACGGTTGCGGCGGTGATGAAGGAGTGGGCGATCGAGCATGGCGCGACGCATTTCACACACTGGTTCCAGCCGATGACCGGACTTACGGCCGAGAAGCACGACAGCTTCATCTCTCCGACCGGAGACGGCAAGGTGATCATGGAGTTTTCCGGAAAAGAGCTGGTAAAGGGCGAGCCGGATGCTTCCAGCTTCCCGTCAGGCGGCCTTCGGGCGACCTTTGAGGCGCGCGGCTATACCGCGTGGGATCCTTCTTCACCGGCATTCATTAAGGACGGATCTCTCTATATTCCGACGGCCTTCTGTTCCTTTGGCGGAGAAGCTCTGGACAAGAAAACCCCGCTTCTGCGTTCCATGGAAGCTCTGTCCAAGGAGGCGGTCAAGGTTCTTCATCTTCTCGGAAATGAGAAGGTTACACATGTTGACACCACAGTTGGTTCCGAGCAGGAGTATTTCCTGATCGACAAGGATATGTACCTTCAGAGAAAGGATCTCCTGATGTGCGGACGCACCCTGATCGGAGCTCCGGCACCGAAGGGACAGGAGATGGAGGATCACTATTTCGGCGTTCTGAAACCGAAGGTATCCGAATACATGCATGATCTGGAACAGGAGCTCTGGAAGCTCGGCGTTCCGGCGAAGACAAAGCACAACGAGGTTGCGCCCTCTCAGCATGAGCTGGCACCTGTATTTGAAACTGCCAACGTCGCGGTGGATCACAACCAGTTGACGATGGAGGTCATGAAGAAGGTAGCGGACAAGCATCATTACGCATGTCTGCTTCACGAGAAGCCTTTCGAGGGAATTAACGGATCCGGCAAGCACAACAACTGGTCCATTGTCACCGATACAGGCGAGAACCTTCTGGATCCAGGAAGAACACCGGCGGAGAATACCCAGTTCCTGGTATTTCTGATGGCTGTTATCGAGGCGGTCGATGATTATCAGGATCTGATGCGTGTATCCGTGGCAACCGCAGGAAACGATCACAGACTGGGAGCGAACGAGGCGCCGCCGGCAGTTATCTCTATCTTTGTGGGAGACGAGCTCGACGCCGTGCTGAAATCCATCGATGACGGAACTGCCTTTGTGGGAACCGGAAAGACGAAGATGGGAATGGGTGTTCATGTACTGCCGCACATCACCAAGGATACGACCGACAGAAACCGTACATCACCATTCGCATTTACCGGAAACAAATTCGAATTCCGTATGCCGGGTTCGTCTCTGTCAGTAGCTGACCCCAACATCATCCTGAACACAGCTGTTGCAGAGTCTCTTTCCCGCATCTATGACGCGCTCAAGGATGTGGCGGCAGAGGATCTTGACGCGGAGATTCACAAGCTTCTGAAGAAGATTCTGGATGAGCACAAGAGAATCCTGTTCAACGGCAACGGCTATACGGATGAATGGATTGCCGAGGCGGAGAAGAGAGGTCTCGCGAACCTGAAGTCTCTTCCGGACGCGATGCCGAAGCTGCTCGACAGTAAAAACGTGGAGCTCTTCACAAAGCATAAAATCTTCACAAAGGAAGAGATTGAGTCCAGATATGAGATCTTCCTGGAGAACTATTCCAAGACCGTGCACATCGAGGCCCTTACCATGGAGGAGATGGTACGGAAAGATTTCACCAGCGGACTTCTCGGGTATATGAAGGATCTGACGGAGGAAAGCACGCAGAAGAAGGCACTGCTCGGAGATGAGGGCGGCGCATATGAGACCGGAATCCTGAAAAAGCTGGATGGCCTTTCCGGAGAAATCGGAAGCGCTCTGGCGAAGCTGACAGAGGATACAGCAAAAGCAGAGAAGCGCGAAGGCCTTGAGGGCGCTCGCTACTATCACGACGTGATACTCACGGATATGGAGAACCTTCGCAGCTATGTAGACTCGGCGGAGATCTACGTTCCGGAGAAATATCTGCCGTATCCGACCTACGGAGAACTTCTTTTCTCACTTCGATAAGAAAATCCGGAAAAGGACGGCCGGAGAGACGGAAATCCACAGAGACCGGACGCCGGCAGAACGGGACGGAAATCCACAGAGACCGGACGCCGGCAGAATGGGACGGAAATCCACAGAGACCGGACGCCGGCAGAATGGGACGGAAATCCACAGAGACCGGACGCCAGAAGAATGGAATGCATCGTGAATATCAGGAACTGTCGCGGGTAAAAACGCGGCAGTTCCTAAAACTGTATTTAAAATCAGATTTGCAGGGTAATTGATTTTAACCATAATTGAAAGCGGAGCCCGCCCGGAATAAAGTACAAGACAAGTACAGGAAACGGCCCGGATGATTATTTAATAGCAGACGTTCTGCAAAATGTGAGAACAAATGGCGCAAAAAATGCTTGCATATCCCTGATAATCACTATATAAAAAAATCAGAAGCTCATAAATCCTGCGGGATCATTACCTGCAGACTGCACAGATGAGGAAGAATAAGTATGGATGAGTATACACAGCATATCAGAAAGTATCGACAGCTTCAGAAGGATCATGATGCCTGCGGTATCGGTGCGGTTGTAAACATTGATGGACACCAGGACAACCGGGTTCTGGACGATGCGCTTGCCATCGTTGAGAAGCTGGAGCATCGTGCCGGAAAGGATGCGACTGGGACAGTCGGAGACGGTGTCGGCATACTGACACAGATCAGTCATGATTTTTTCCGCAAAGCCGCGGCGCAGGAGGGCATTGCGGTGAAAGACGCCGGTGATTACGGCGTCGGCATGTTCTTTTTTCCACAGGACACCATGAAGCGCACCTTTGCGATGCGGATGATGAAGGTCATTGTGGAGAAGGAGGGACTGAAGCTGCTCGGCTGGAGAACGGTTCCGACAAATCCCGGCATCCTCGGAAAGGCTGCGCTGGACTGCATGCCGTATATTATGCAGTGCTTCATCGAGCGGCCGGAGGAGCTCTCCAGAGGAATTGAATTTGACCGGAAGCTGTACGTTGTGAGACGTGAGTTCGAACAGAGCTCCGATGATACCTATATCTGCTCCCTGTCATCGAGAACCATCGTATACAAGGGAATGTTCCTGGTCAAACAGCTGAGAAGGTTCTACGGCGATCTCCAGGACAAGGATTACCGGACGGCGATTGCAATTGTGCACTCCCGGTTCTCCACAAACACGACTCCGTCCTGGAACCGCGCGCATCCGTACCGCATGATTGCGCACAACGGAGAGATCAATACGATCCGCGGCAACATGGACCGTATGCTCGCCCGTGAGGAGACCATGACCAGCCCGATCATGGAGAAGGACATCGACAAGATTTATCCGGTGATCAGCGCGTCGGGTTCCGATTC
>OCVV011357818.1_pt1 | contig 12779 bp, 10 predicted proteins | sample 1539721 | NCBI WGS metagenome assembly OCVV01 (sample SAMN02144230, study PRJEB22623) | gut metagenome | biome: sheep rumen | host: Ovis aries | place: New Zealand
CCCGCCGTATATCACGGTCATGACCACCTATCCGGGTGCATCGGCGAGCGAGATGGAAACCAACGTGACGAAGATCATGGAGAATGCCCTGACCTCCGTCGATCACCTCAAACACATCACTTCGCAGAGTAAGGATAACATCTCCGTGGTGACGCTGGAACTGGAGTGGGGTAGTAACATGGACGAGGCGGTTAACGACGTACGTTCGTTCGTCGATATGGCGGCGAACAACCTGCCGGACAACTGTGCCAAGCCGGTTATCTTCAAGCTCTCCACGTCCTCCATGCCTATCTGCCAGTATTCCATCACGGCAGACGAGACCTACGCGGGTCTGGATAAGATTCTGAATGATGAAGTGGTACCGCAGTTGAACCATATAGACGGTATCGGTAATATCTCCCTCTCGGGTGCGCCGGACCGCTATGTGTATGTCAATATCGACCAGCAGAAACTCGACGCCTACGGTATTACGCTGGAGCAGGTGGGGCAGGTCGTTACGGCGAACAACCTCAACCTCTCTTCGGGTACGATCAAGATGCCGCAGGAGCAGTACCAGATGCAGGTGCGTTCGGAGTACATCGAGTCCTCGGAGATAGAGAACCTCATGGTAGCCATGACGCCGCATGGCCAGCAGGTCTTCATCCGTGACATCGCTACTGTCAAGGATACTATCAAGGACCTCTCGCTGGACGAAAAGACCAACGGCCGTGAAGCAGTGCGTCTGGTCATCGCCAAGCAGACCGGTGCCAACACCGTACAGGTCTGCCGTGACGTGCGTGCCGAACTGGCGAAGATACAGAAACAGCTCCCGACGGACGTGAAGATCGAGAAGATCTACGACTCCTCGGAGAACATCCAGAACTCCATCAACTCCCTTGAAGAGTCCGTGCTCTACGCCCTCTTGTTCGTGGTACTCGTGGTGCTCTTCTTCCTCGGCAAATGGCGTGCGACGATCATCATCGGTATCACGATACCTATCGCCCTCATCGTGGCGTTTATTTACCTCGGTCTGGCGGATTCTTCGCTCAATATCATCTCCCTCTGTTCGCTCACTATCGCTATCGGTATGGTGGTGGACGACGCGATTGTGGTATTGGAGAACATCACCCGTCACGTGGAGCGCGGCGAGGACCCGCACGAGGCGTCTATCTACGCCACCAACGAGGTATGGGTCTCCGTTATTGCGACGACCCTGGTACTTGTAGTGGTATTTGTGCCGCTGACCATGCTCTCCGGTATGGCGGGAATCATGTTCCACGAGCTTGGATGGATTGTGACGGTAGTGTGCTGTACCTCCACTCTCGTGGCTATCTCGCTGACGCCTATGCTCTGCTCCAAACTGCTGAAAGCCAAGAAAGTGCACGTCGATGAGAACGGCAATCTGGTGGACGACGAGGCAGGCAAGAAAGGCTGGTATGACCGCACGGTGGTACACATGCTCGACGTCATTGATGAGTACTACGCTAAGTCGCTTGGTTGGTGTCTGCGCCACAAGGCACTCACCTTCCTTATCCTCATCGCGTTCTTTGCCGCCTCTCTGATTCCTGTCTTTGCAGGCAAGATCGGTACGGACTTCATGCAGGAGCAGGATAACGGACGTCTGACCGTGACCGTCAAACTGCAGCGCGGTACGCGTATCGAGGAGACCCTCAAGACCGCCCGCAAACTGGAAGCGCGCTTCGTGGAACTCGTGCCGGAGATTCAGTTGATCAACACCTCCGCCGGTTCCAACGATGATGCTTCTATTGCAGCGCTCTTCTCTTCGACGATGAACAACAAGATCCAGATGACTGTCCGTCTGCCTAAGAAATGGGAGCGTGACCGCGACATCTGGACTATTGCCGAAATCCTCCGTCAGGAGATGGCGAAATACCCTGAGATTAACGAATACCAGTGTGCCGTAGCATCCGGTGGTCCCGGCGGCGGTAATACGGTAGATTTGGAGATTTACGGCTATGATTTTGACAAGACCTCCCAGATGGCGGAGCAATGCCGTCAGCTCATCTCGCAACTGCCCGGTGCCCGCGACGTGAATATCTCCCGCGAGGATGACCGTCCTGATATCAAGATTACCGTGGATAAAGAGAAGGCTTCCCGTCTCGGTTTGAGTTCCGCTACTATCTCTACCTACCTCCGCAACCGCGTGGCAGGTATGGCGTGCGGCTATCTCAAGGACGACGGTTCGGAGTACGACATCGTGGTACGCCTCATGGAGGAGGACCGCAACTCGATCTCCGACATCCTCAACCTCTCTATCCCGACAGCAACGGGCAAGACCGTCAAACTGTCCGAGGTCGCTACGGTCGGCGAATACTGGGCACCGCCTACCATCGAGCGTAAGGCGCGCCAGCGTATCGTCACCGTCAAGGCTACGCCGTACAACACCACCCTCGGTGAACTGGCGAAAGCGATTGAGACGGAGGTCGTTCCGCAACTCGACATCCCGGTCGGTTACTCCACGCATATCGGCGGTAACTACGAGACGCAGCAGGATACGTTCTCTGACATGATTCTGCTCGGCCTGATGATTATCCTGCTGGTATATATCGTCATGGCGTCGCAGTTCGAGTCACTCCGGATGCCGGCAATCATCATGTTCTCTATCCCGTTTGCCCTCTCGGGTGTCATCGTAGCCCTCTGGCTCACAGGTCGTTCACTGGATATGATCGGCGCCCTTGGTCTGGTGCTCCTGGTGGGTATTGTGGTGAAGAACGGTATCGTGCTTGTGGACTATATCAACCTCATGCGTGAGCGCGGCTACGAACTCAACCAAGCTATCCAGATGTCCGGTCGCAGCCGTATCCGTCCGGTTCTCATGACGGCGTTCACTACCATCCTCGGTATGATTCCTATGGCGGTTTCGTCCGGTGAAGGTGCCGAGATGTGGCAGCCGCTTGGTATCGTTGTTATCGGCGGTCTGACCGTCTCGACTTTCCTGACGCTGTACGTAGTGCCTGTGCTCTACGGTGTCATGTCCCGCCACGGCGACCGTGACAAACAGGAAGCCCTCCGCAAGAAATTCATCTTCATGGACCTCAAAGTAAAGAAAGGAGACGAGAAATGAAATCCGTAATGATCGTTTTTAATCAGGCCAACACCGGTCGTGTGGAATATATGTTGGATATTCTGGGAATCAAAGGCTTCACGTTCTTTGAGCAAGTACAAGGCCGTGGTACTAATGGCGGCGAACCCCGCCGCGGTACCCACGCCTGGCCCGAGATGAACAGTTGCGTCATCACCGTCGTCGAAGACGAGCAGGTGCCCGCGCTCCTGGAGTCCATCAAGAAACTCGACCTCCGCAACGAGGAGGTGGGTGTCCGCGCCTTTGTATGGAATATAGAAGCCACTGTCTAAGATGGTCCAGATAGCGCATATAAACAAGTCTTTCGGTGCTCAGCAGGTGCTGAGAGATGTGTCTCTGGATATCCCTGCAGGTCAGATAGTAGGCTTGCTGGGACCTAACGGCGCCGGCAAATCAACCCTCATGAAGATCCTGATCGGGCTCTGGAGCGCAGACTCGGGAACCGTACAAGTACCTCAACGGATAGGGTATCTCCCCGAGAACAACCCTCTCTACGAGGATATGTACGTCTCTGAGTACCTGGAGTTCATGGCAGGTCTGACCTTGCCGGAATCCCTTGTACATCGCACATCCGACCTTCGTACATCTATTGATGGTCTCATCGAGCTTGTAGGTCTCAGTCCTGAGCGGCACAAGCATATACGTGAGTTAAGCAAAGGTTACCGCCAGCGCGTAGGGCTTGCTCAGGCACTGCTGGGTGATCCGCAGCTGCTTATCCTCGATGAACCGACCACCGGTCTGGATCCCAACCAGCTCGTCGAGATCCGTGCCCTCATCAAGAACTTAGGCAAAGACCGTACCGTCATCCTCTCTACGCATATCATGCAGGAGGTGCGTGAGATGTGCGACCGCGTCATCATTTTGGACCACGGTACCATCAAAGCCGATGAACCCATTGAAGAAATAGATAATCTGGAACAATTGTTCCACAATGTAACCCAATAATGGCAGAATTTGACATCCGAAACCAAATGACCGAGAAGGAGCAAGACTCCGCCCTCCGTCCCTTATGCTTCGCCGATTTTGCGGGTCAGTCCAAAGTGACATCGAACCTCAAGATCTTCGTCGAGGCAGCCAAACTGCGCGGTGAGTCGCTGGATCACGTGTTACTTTTTGGCCCTCCGGGTCTCGGTAAGACTACCCTTTCCAATATCATCGCCAACGAATTAGGCGTAGGCTTTAAGGTTACCTCCGGCCCTGTGTTGGACAAACCCGGTGACCTTGCCGGGCTGCTCACTTCGTTAGAGCCCAACGATGTGCTCTTCATAGATGAGATACATCGTCTGAGTCCGATCGTGGAGGAGTATCTCTATTCCGCGATGGAGGACTACCGTATCGATATTATGATTGACAAGGGTCCGTCCGCACGTACTATCCAGATCGACCTCAACCCCTTCACTCTCATCGGTGCCACGACCCGTTCGGGTCTTTTGACCAGCCCGCTCCGTGCCCGTTTTGGTATCAACTGCCATCTCGAGTACTACGATGCCGACATCCTCGCCGGTATTGTCAAACGTTCCGCCGGACTGCTTGGCGTTGAGATCAATGAGAAAGCCGCCGGAGAGATCGCCCGCCGTTCGCGTGGTACGCCCCGTATCGCCAATGCGTTGCTACGCCGCGTACGTGATTTTGCGCAGGTCAAGGGAGATGGTGCTATCGATCTGGAGATCGCCCAATATGCCCTCGAGGCACTGAATATCGACACCTTCGGTCTCGACCAGATTGATAACAAACTCCTTACGACCATCATCGATAAGTTCCGCGGCGGTCCTGTCGGACTCAATACCATCGCTACCGCCATGGGCGAAGATGCCGGCACGATCGAGGATGTCTATGAGCCTTACTTGATCAAGGAAGGTTTCATCAAACGTACCCCGCGCGGACGCGAAGCAACGCCTCTGGCGTACCAACATCTCGGCAAGACACCCCTTTCACCTGATGGTCAGCAAACTATCTTCTAAAACGGCATGGTTTCTTGGTTAAGGAAGCACATTGTTGCAGAGCCAAACAAAAAATCGTCCTTCGGGGGCGATTTTTTTTGCGTATGTCAGAAAAAAGCAGTACCTTTGTGCCCAAATTCAAGAACTATGGCAAAGAAATATGTAGTAATGGCTGAAGAAGGCGAGCATAAGCTGCTGGAGCAGGTGCGGGAGAGGTTCGGTCTGGATCTGAGTGACTCCGAGCTCATCTATACGGGTGTCGGTGGGATCAATATCATCCGTTCGCTGCAGGGGCTTGACCGCGAGGCGGAGGTCTATAATATCGGCTATGCCGGCAGTGCGAACTTTGAGGTGGGCTCTTGGGCAGAGGTGACGGAAGTGCGACTGAATCACCCGAACGTGACGTATGAGGAACCGGAGCTGAGGCCTACCCCCATCCCCTCCCTGAAGGGAAGGGAGATCAAGCGCGCCATCTGCTATACCAACTGCGATTTTGTGCTGGCATCGGAGTATAAGGACTGCGTGTTTGACATGGAGTTGGCGTTCATCGCGGCACTGGGCTTCAAGCATCTGCATAGCCTCAAGTATGTGAGCGACAACCTGAGCCTGCATTCGTATCACGACTTGACCCACGGAGTGGAGTAAGATGAAAGATGAAAAGTGAAAGATGACAGCTGTTTTCTTAAAACCACATAAAGAGGAGTCACTCAAGCGTTTTCATCCGTGGGTGTTCAGCGGGGCGATAGGCCGCGTATTGCTGGACACTACGCATAAAGGTGACGCGCCTGAAGAGGGCGAGTTGGTGGCGGTCTATTCGGCTGCGAATGAAGTGCTGGGCGTCGGACACTGGCAGGTGGGTTCCATCGCCGTGCGCATACTGGCGTTCGGGGTGGAGCAGTTGCCCGAGGATTTCTGGCGCGAGCGAATCCGTGCGGCATACCAAGTGCGCCAAACGCTTGGTTTGGCTGATGTACGAAGGGACGATGTACGATGTACGAAGGAGAATAACACCTTCCGTCTCATTCATGGCGAGGGCGATTTTCTGCCGGGACTGATCGTGGATGTGTATGCCGGGACCGCCGTTATTCAGGCGCATTCGGTGGGTATGCACGTGTGCCGGAAAGAGATTGCGGAGGCAATATTAGCGGAGGTGCCGCAGGTGCAGAATATCTATTATAAGAGCGACGATACCTTGCCGTTCAAGGCAGCCATCGAAGGCGAGAAAACAGGATGGTTAGTCGAAAGTCAAAAGACCGCTTCGCTCAAAGACAAAAGCCGGAGTGACGAATTCTGGAGTGTGGAGAACGGATTGCAGTTCCGTATCGATTGGCTGAAGGGACAGAAGACGGGATTCTTCATTGACCAACGGGAGAACAGGGCGCTGGTAGAGCGGTATGCGGACGGCAAAGACGTGCTGAATATGTTTTGCTACACGGGCGGATTCAGTCTGTACGCACTGCGTGGCGGCGCCAAGACGGTCGATTCGGTGGATGTGAGTCAGAAGGCAATAGACCTGGTGAACGTCAATGTGGCGAGGAACTTCCCGGAAGCTACGAACCATACTGCGGTGACGGCGGACGCGTTCGAGTACCTGAGCGCGCAGAAGGCGCAAGGGCGCACGTATGATCTTATTATATTGGACCCGCCGGCGTTCGCCAAGCACCGCGACGCGGTGAAGAACGCCTTGCGCGGTTACCAGAGGATCAATGCCAAAGCTATCGAGATGATCCGTCCGGGCGGTATCCTGTTCACGTTCAGCTGCTCGCAGGCGGTGGACAAAGAGGCGTTCCGGCTGGCGGTGTTCAGCGCGGCGGCGCAGGTGGGACGCAAAGTGCGGATATTGCACCAGCTCCACCAGCCCCAGGACCATCCGATTAATATCTACCACCCCGAAGGCGAGTACCTGAAAGGATTAGTACTATATATAGAATGACGCTTGTTTGTTTTGATACAGAGACCACGGGTCTGGATGTGCAGAAAGAGCATATTATCCAGCTCTCGTTGGTAAAAGTGGAGACGGCGGACTGGTCCGTTGTGGACCAGCGGGACTGGTATATCCTGCCGGAAGGGGATTTTACGATCCCTGCGGAGGCGGAAGCGGTACACCATATCAGCAAGCCGTTCCTGTTGGAGCACGGCGTGAGCCTCAGGAGCGTGTATGACGATCTGGTGGCGTTCACCGAGGGTTGCGATTTTCTCTCCTATAACGGCAACGGCTATGATGCACCGATTCTGCATTACAACCTCCAGCGGCTCGGTCTGAATTTCCGGTTCGAGGGCCGGACATGGTACGACGCGCTGCTGTTAGAGCGTATTCATACTGCAGGAATGGTTGATGAGAACGGAGAGAAAGTGCATAATAACCTCACCTCGGCTTACACGCGGTATTACGGTCATCCGTTCGAGGGCGCGCATAACTCGCTGGACGACGTGATGGCGACGATTGAGGTGTTCAAGGCACAGGTGGCGGCCCACGGCTGGGAATGGGCGCAGCGGGATGAGTTCGGGTTTATCTGTTTCGACCGCTGGCTGATGAAGAAGGGCGGCTATTACTACCTCACGCAGGGCGGTCATAAGGGCGAGTCGATCGAGTCGATGATGCGGATTGACCGCAGTTATCTGGAGTGGATAGTGGATAAATGCAAATGGACGGACGACCAGACACGGCAGATTATATTGAAGGTACTCAGCCCTAAGCCTTCAGCCGTCAGCAGTCAGCCGTCAGCCGTCAGCAGTCAGCCGCCGTCACGTGGCAAAAAACGCACAAAAGGGACCATCACGGATGCCGATTTGAGCCTTTTTTGAGAAAAAGCATTGCAAATTGTACTTTTTTTGTGCAAATATTTGCATATGTCAAAAAAAAGTACTACCTTTGCACCCGCTTTGCAAATTTGGCCGGTTGGATGAGCGACTTAGTCAGCGGTCTGCAAAACCGTATAGAGCGGTTTGACTCCGCTACCGGCCTCCAAGCCGCCAACATGATGGCGGCTTATTTTATATGGATGAGTTAATCAAAGATATAACCACGCAGGAATACAAATACGGTTTCACGACCGACGTGGAGACGGATATTGTACCGGCAGGGCTGAACGAAGAGATTATCCGGTTGATTTCGGCGAAGAAGGGTGAACCCGAATGGCTTCTGGAGTTCCGGCTCAAGGCTTTCCGCAAATGGCAGACGATGAAAGTGCCGACCTGGGCGCATCTGGAGATACCTGAGATAGATTTTCAGGCGATCTCCTATTACGCGGCGCCAAATGTAAAGGTGAAAGGCGAAAAGGCGAAAGGCGAAAGTGACGAGATCGATGCGGAGATTATGAAGACCTTTGACAAACTCGGAATACCTCTGGAGGAACGGGCGGCATTGGCGGGCAATATGGCGGTCGATGCGGTTATGGATTCGGTCTCTGTCAAAACCACTTTCCGGGATACCTTGGCGGAGAAAGGCATCATCTTCTGTTCTATCTCCGAAGCCGTGCGCGAGCACCCTGATCTGGTGAAGGAATATCTTGGGTCGGTGGTTCCGCCGACGGATAATTTCTACGCGGCGCTGAATAGCGCTGTTTTCTCCGACGGCAGTTTTGTCTATGTGCCGAAAGGCGTCCGCTGTCCTATGGAGCTGAGTACCTATTTCCGTATCAATGCCGGTAAGACGGGGCAGTTCGAACGCACGCTTTTGATAGCAGACGAGGGCGCGTATCTCTCATATTTAGAGGGCTGTACGGCTCCGATGAGGGATGAGAACCAGTTGCATGCAGCCATCGTGGAGATTGTGGTCAGAAAGGACGCGGAGGTCAAGTACTCGACCGTGCAGAACTGGTATCCGGGCGACAAAAACGGCAAGGGAGGTATCTATAATTTCGTTACCAAACGCGGCATCACGTATGAGAATGCGCGGTTGAGCTGGACCCAGGTGGAGACCGGCTCCGCCATCACATGGAAATACCCGTCCTGTATCCTCCGCGGCGACAATTCTACGGCGGAGTTCTATTCCGTTGCCGTCACCAATAACTACCAGCAGGCGGACACGGGAACCAAGATGATCCATATCGGTAGGAACACCCGTTCGCGTATCGTGTCGAAGGGTATCTCTGCCGGGCACAGCCAGAACGCGTACCGAGGACTCGTGAAGATGGGCTATAAGGCAGAGAATGCCCGTAACTACAGCCAGTGCGACAGTCTGCTCTTGGGCGACAAATGCGGCGCACACACCTTCCCGGATATGATTATTTCTAACCCTACAGCCACGGTGGAGCATGAGGCGACAACCTCCAAGATTAACGAGGACCAGCTCTTCTACTGCCGCCAGCGGGGTATCAGCACAGAGGACGCTGTGGGGCTGATCGTCAACGGTTATGCGAAAGAGGTGATGGACAAGCTGCCGATGGAGTTTGCCGTCGAAGCGCAGAAACTGCTGCAGGTCACCCTCGAAGGCTCTGTCGGATAAAATGCAACTTTATTGTTTAACCCTTAAATAATAAAACAAAATGAAATTATGTAATAAGTTTGCTGCAGAGTTCTTCGGAACGGCAGTATTGGTTCTGGGCGGTTGTGGAACGGCCCTGTTTGGACATGTTGGTTTTCTGGGCGTAGCCCTTGCGTTCGGTCTGACGATCGTCGCTGCGGCTTACGGAATAGGCCACATTAGTGGCGCACATCTGAATCCGGCTGTTAGCCTGGGTGTTTTTGTGAACGGTCGTATGTCCGCGAAAGAGATGTTCTGCTACTGGTGTGCACAGATCCTCGGCGCTATCGCTGCGGCTGCAATCCTTTTCGGTATCGCTAAATCCGCTGGTATGGAAATCGGTACGTTTGCCGCTAACGGATACGGAGATTTCTTCAGCGCAGCTGATGTAGAGGCTGGCTATCTGCAGACTAATGTTTGGGGAGCTTTCGCTACCGAGTGCATCCTGACCTTTGTTTTCCTCATGGTGATCCTTGGTGTAACGGACAGCAAGCACGCTAACGGTGCTTTCGGTGGTCTGGCTATCGGTCTGACTCTGACCCTTATCCACTTGATTTCTATTCCGTTGACCAACACCTCGGTTAACCCGGCTCGTTCCATCTCGCAGGCTCTCTTCTCCGAGAACGCACTTGCTCTTCCGCAGCTCTGGCTCTTCATCGTCGCTCCGCTCGTTGGCGCAGCCCTCGCAGGCCTCTGCTACAAGTGCATCACCTGCGAAGGTAACTGCAAGAAATAAGAGCATCTTCGGCCTCGCGATAACTCAGTTTCTCGATTTATCGAAAAATCTCAAAAAAATGGCATACCTCTTGCGTATGTCATTTTTTTATTGTAATTTTGCAGCGCAAAATGCACTGCCGGCACCGGCAGCGTAAAAAAGCGGTGACATAAAAGACGTTTATTGACGATGAAAGATGAGATAGTACTATATAGACCTAATGAGCAGTTTCAGCTAGAAGTTCAACTGAAAGATGAGACCGTATGGTTAACTCAACAGCAGATAGCTGATTTGTTCGGAGTGAAGCAACCAGCTGTGTCTAAACACTTATCAAATATCTTTCGGGAGGGTGAATTAGATAAAAATTCAGTTCATTCCATTTTGGAATATACTGCAGCTGATGGTAAAGTTTATAGTACCCAGTTTTATAATTTAGATGCTATATTATCTGTTGGATATCGTGTAAATAGCAAGAATGCCACATTGTTTCGCCGGTGGGCAAACCAAGTATTGAAGGATTACATGTTGCGTGGCTATGCAGTTAATCAACGATTGCAGAATATTGAAGACCAATTGGCATCACAGCAGAAACAGCTGGCACAGCATCAGGAGCAGATAGATTTTTTCGTGCGCACATCTCTACCTCCTGTTGAAGGTATTTTCTATGACGGTCAGATTTTTGATGCATATACGTTTATCAATGACCGAATCCGTGAGGCAAAGAAGCGCATTGTACTGATTGACAACTATGTGGATGATAGCGTGTTAACGATGCTTGACAAACGTCACGAGAATGTGGAGGCTATCGTTTATACAAAGAATATATCGCGTCAGTTGTCGCTTGATTTTGAGAAACATAACGCGCAGTACTCGCCCATTGAGGTAAAGCAGTTTGATCGTGCACATGACCGATTCTTATGTATCGACGATACTGTTTATCTCATCGGCGCAAGTCTCAAAGACCTCGGCAAAAAATGGTTCGGCTTTGTCAAATTGGAGTAACCAACCGACGAACTATTGAGTAAAATGTAATTTTTCAAGGTCACAAAATGCAACCTTGAAAATGCTGGCACCGACAGCGTAAAAAAGCGGAAAAAATATAGAAATATAAAAGCGCAAAGCGTTGCGCAATAACATATTATAATAAAGCAGACTATTATTTCGCGTTCGAAAAGAAAAAAGCCTAGGAAACTGATTTCTCAACGAAACGGGTAAATGCTTCACGAATGTGCCTATAATGGGACATTCTGCCTACAGTTAAAATAGTTCACAATTTAGTGTGGACATCTATAACTGTAGGGCGGAGGTTCTTCCTAGGCTCCTTCGTGAACGCGAATAGAGGTTCACACTTTTTTGTGCCCGTTGGTGGATTGATAGTTTTGCACAAAACAACTATCAATCTATATGGCAAGAGAAGACTTAACTTCTGCAAGAGTTGGCAGAAATGATGAGTTCTACACACAACTTCCTGATATCGAAAAGGAACTACGTTATTATAAGCAACACTTTCAAGGAAAAGTGGTGTTTTGTAACTGTGACGATCCATATGAAAGTAATTTCTTCAAGTATTTTGCCTTGAACTTTAACGCACTCGGTTTGAAAAAACTGATTGCTACTTGTTATAATGGTTCACCTGTTTCTGGGAATGAGTTATTACTTGATTTTGGCGATACAATAGATGATCCAAAGAAGATTGCTTATAAAGTAGAAATAACAGAAGTAACAGATGTAAATGGAGATGGCGCCATTAATCTTGCTGATGTAAAGTACCTCATGCAAAATGACAAAAACGTGATTTCTATTCTCAAAGGGAACGGAGATTTTCGCTCACAGGAATGTATAGATTTACTTAAAGAAGCCGATATCGTTGTTACGAATCCTCCGTTTTCGCTCTTTAGAGAGTACGTTGCACAACTCTTTAAATACGAAAAGAAGTTTATCGTGTTGGGCAATATGAATGCCGTAACATTTAGAGAAATTTTTCCTCTTATAAGGAATAATAAGATGTGGACAGGTAATGGCTTCAATTTGTCTATGGTATTTAAAACAACTTACCCCAATAAACTAGAAGCTAATCGCCAATACGTAAGAAACAAAGGTTATAATCCGGATGACAACTTTGTTAAAACACCGGCAATTGCTTGGTATACTAATCTTGATATTCGAAAGAGACATGAAGATTTAATATTATTCAAGCATTATAATCCTGAGGAGTATCCCCAATACGATAATTACGAAGCTATTGAAGTTGGAAAAGTAACTGACATTCCTGTGGATTATATGGGCGCAATGGGTGTACCTATTACTTTCTTAGATAAATATAATCCTGATCAGTTTGAGATCCTTTGGATTGCATGTGGTAATTCTTATGCTAATGCGCCAAAAGAGATTTTGGAAGAATTGAAATTTGATCCTAATGTGAAATATGGTGGAGGATTAGGAACTCCTGTACTTAATGGAAAGGCTACTTATGCCCGTATTTTAATTCGTCGCAAGAGATAATCTTCGTCTATTTGTAGGGCAATTGTATTGCCCGCTATCTTTCTTCTTTTTCAGGGCAATTGAATTGCCCGCCCA